>WNGB01000045.1_pt1 | contig 184604 bp, 174 predicted proteins | sample 5400681 | NCBI WGS metagenome assembly WNGB01 (sample SAMN13153367, study PRJNA577476) | soil metagenome | isolation source: 115 cm soil or saprolite under grassland replicate 2 | place: USA:California | collected 2016-06-15 | reverse complement strand
TGGGCCCCGCCGAGCTGGCCCGGGTCCGCCGGGTGCTGGACCGCGGGCCGGTGGCGGCCGGGTTCGACAACGACCTGTGGACCCTTGCGCGCATCGCCGAGGTCATCGAGCGGACCACCGGGGTGGCGCACCATCCCGGGCACGTGTGGCGCCTCCTCAAGGCGATGCGGTGGAGCCTGCAGCGCCCAACCCGCAAGGCCCTCGAGCGCGACGAGGCCGAGATCGCCCGGTGGGTCGCCCAGGAGTGGCCGCGGATCGTGCAAACGCCCAAACGCGCAAAGCCTGGCTCTGCTTTGTCGACGAGTCGGGCGTCAAGCTGACCCCGCCGGTGCGGCGCACCTGGGCACCGCGGGGCAAGACGCCGGTGCTGCGCCACCCCTACCGACGCGGCAAGCAGATCTCGATGTGCGGGCTGGTGGCCTACCGGCCGGGCGCGGGCCAGGGCGAGCCGCCGGCGGCCTGGATGGGCTTCGACCTGCTGGAGGGCGCCTACGACACAGCAGCGTTCATCCGCGTGCTGGACGGCCTGGGCCACCAGGTCGGCCACCAGCCGGTGACGGTCATCTGGGACAACCTCGGCGCCCACCACGCCGGCGACCTGCACGCCTGGGCGGCCACCCAGCCGTGGCTGGTGTTGGAGTACCTGCCGTCGTACGCGCCGGAGCTGGACCCTGTGGAGGGGCTGTGGGCCAACCTGAAGGGCCGCGAGCTGGCCAACCGCTGCTGCGCCGACCGCCGGGAGCTGATCGCCACCGCCCAGGTCGGCTCCATCCTTGCGCGTCGCGACCCGGAGTTGCTGCGCAGCTTCTTGGCAGGAACAGGCCTCACCATATGAATCACCAACTACCGCGAGCTCTGTAGAAGACCTGCCCGGCGCTCAGCCGAGTTCTTGGGCGAGCCCGATGAGAAGGCCTTCGGGCCCGCGGATGTAGCAGAGCCGATACGCGTCTTCGTACTGGACCCCGTGCTTTCGGAGCCTGGCGAGCGTCTCGTCGATGTCGTCCACAGCGAACATGACGCGCAGGTAGCCGAGGGCGTTCACCGGGGCGTTCCGGTGATCGGCGACCACACGCGGCGCGAGAAAGCGCGAGAGCTCGAGCCAGCTGCTGTGGCCGTCCGGCGTGCGCATCATGGCGATCTCGACGCGCTGGTCGCCCAGTCCAGTGACGCGCCCCGCCCACTCTCCTTTCACCATGGCTCGCCCTTCGAGCTCGAGGCCGAGCTCGCGAAAGAACTCGATCGTCGCGTCGAGGTCCTCGACGACGATACCGACGTTGTCCATCCGTTTGAGTGCCATGTGCCCAATCTACAATGGGTCGTCAATCCTGCAAACGGCCCGCGGGGCCCGCGGTGTCACGCTCCGAAGCCGCGAGAGCCGGATTGCCGGCTCGCGTATGGTGCGAGCGGCAAGCGAGCAGAAGGGCAAATCAGAGCACGTTGTCGAACGACAGCGTGTATCGGCGGAACTTTGCGGTGCGCAAACCAGCTGGTTCTTCGGCCGACATCATTGCGGATCGAGTAGGCGCGCTCTGAGGACGGTTACGTAACCCACAGCATTCACCAACTACCGCGAAGCTCTGTAGGGCACAGCAGTCCAGATCCGAACATGATCGCTGGCAAGCATCTCTTGATCCCACCGCCCAGCCAGTCCCTGGTGGATCGGGACCAATCCACTCCCTTGGGCCACCCACGTATTATTCCCGTTCACATACCGCATGTAGTTGTAACCCACCTTTGCCGTCGACAGGCCTGGTATATCACTTTCCTTATACCCTGTTTCACCCTCATACAACTGTAAGAAGGCTCCTCGCTGATATGTGTGGGTTGAGCCGTCGAAGACAGTAGGTCTCTGGTCCTTCCTGACGCCCGACGACGCTGGAGGACCGTGATGGGCGGGACATCGACGCCCTGTTCCAGGCCGGTCTTGTGATGTGCTACAAGCAGGCATGTGAGCACAACGGGTTGGAAGCTGTACGCCCCCGGGGATGCCTGGATCAAGCAGCTCGTCAGCCGCTCGTGGACAGTGAAGACGCTGACCGAGCCAGTCGGGGACTGGCAAGGCGCGTTGTTCGTACACAGCAAGAAGCAGCCGTGGCAGGTGGAACGCCGGCTGCTCACGGTCAGCGGCCACGATGCGATCCCCATGCTGGCCTGCTATGTGGAGACCAGCGACTTCGGCTATGCGTTGGGGCTGCTGCGCGGCGAGCCCCTCGCGCGCTATGTCGTGCACCCATGGGCGGCCGAGAACTTCAAGGATGGCGTCTGGGCGTTGGAGCAGTGCGTGGCCTTACACGGGCCCGACTGGCAACGGGCGGGCCTGCAGGCGTTGGCTGGCTGGTCCGCGGTTGCCCCCCGACCGCTGACCGCCGGGCAGCTTGAGAGGCTCCTGGCGGGTGAGCACGCGCTGCCGGAGTTGCCGTTGTTCAACGCGCTGGGCGCGGCATTGGGACTCCAGGCGCCGCAGCCCTCACCCCGGCACGATGAGGCTCGGTGACCGGATCCGGGGAGGAGCAAGGCCGGTCCGGAGCGGGTTCCAGCTGCTGCCAGCAGGCCAGGCAGCAAGCTGGTTGCGGAACGCGGGGGGAGGTCGGCACGCCGCTCCAGGCAGCTGCATCGGTCGGAATCGGTGCATCCAGGCCACCGCGAGCGTTCCATCCTGAACCGCACCATGGGCGTTCCCCGGACCTGCTGCGGCAGCGGTCACACGTCCAGACCGGCTGGCCGAGCGTCCTGGCGTCCAGAGGCGACGATGCGTCGCAGCCGTCGCGCGGCTGCTCAATCGGGTGCTTCGCTAGTTGGTGTGGGCGGGTGAGAAGTCAAGTCGGCCGGCGATCAGGTAGATCATCGCGATCAGGTTTTGCTTGTTGCGGTACCCGCGGGCGCGGCGCTTGGCCGCCTGCACCAGCGAGTTGATCCCTTCCAGGATGCCGTTGTTGATCTTGGTCCAGTGCCAGCGCAGCACGCCCTCCCAGTGCTCGCCGATCTTGTGGGCGAAGTCGATGATCGGGTCCAGGCGGGAGCGGATCGCGCCCTTCCACCAGCGCTCCAGGTAGTCCTCGGCCAGCTCGACCGGCTGGTCGAAGAACGCGTCGAACGCCAGCCGCCACCGGTAGGCCCGTGCGGTGGCAAGTCCCACCGACGCCGGGACGAGTGCCTCCAGCGTGGCCGCCTGCTTGACGGTCAGGTGCTCGGGTCCGCTTCAACCAGACGTAGCGGGTGCCCTTGAGCTCCGGGTGGGTCTTGGCCCCGGCGCGGCGGACCTCGTCGACCGCCTTGGTGGCGTGGCTGACCAGGTGGTAGCGGTCGTAGGTCAAGTACGCCCTGGGCAGACTGGCCCGCACGCCCTTGGCGAAGGCGGGGCTCATGTCCACCGACACGTCCCGGACCTTCACCGGGTCGCCGCCGTGGGCTGAAAGGCTGGCGGCGAACCGCGCCACCGTGGTGTGATCGCGGCCCTCGGTCGCAAACAGCACCCGGGGCTTGGGCGCGTCCAAGTCAACGAACAAGCTCACGTAGTCCTGCCCCCGCTTGGCGGAGGTCTCATCCACGCCGACCCTGCTGACCTCGCCCATGTCGAGCCTGGCCCGTGCCTGCTCGACGTGGTGGTGCAGCAGCCGCCACAGCCTGGTGTCGTGCTCACTGACCAGCACGGCGACCGCTTTGACGGGCATCTCGGCGAGCAGCGCCATCAGCAGCGCCTCAAACAGCAAGGTGAAGCCGCTGCTCGGTCTGGCCCACGGCAACGCCACCTGGCGGGTGCCATGGGCGGGGCAGATCACCCGCGGCACGCGGGCGTGCAGGTAGGCCTGGTGCTGGAAGAAGTCCAGGTGCCGCCAGGTCTTGGGTTCGGTGTCATGGACCGGGCAGGTGCTCTGGTCGCCTTCGGGGCAGGGGAAACGGGTGCCCATGGGGAAGTCGAGGTACAGGTCCAGCCGGCGGGCGGTGGCGTCGAAGGTGGTCCGGGTCACCTGCCAGGGCTCGGCAAGACCAAGAGCGGCCTGGAACAGGTCATCGACGTCCGCCATCAACGGTCCTCCAGAGTCGGGTTGGAGGAGGAACCCTACCGCCTGACGGAGACCCTACCCACACGATTCAGCGAGGAACCCGATGAATTCGATGGCACTTGCGCAATTCGGGAGTATAGGACCCGTTCCTGCGGCGTGGGAGCGATCGGGTCCGCCGCTGGCTGCGCGAGCTACCCTCCGGGGAGAGTTGGGCCGTCTCTCAGAGCGGCCTAGTCTACGGGATCTATCCCGTCGAGGTCCGGTACGAGGACCATCGGGTCGCCGAGCTGTGCGTGAGGTTCATGCCGTACCCTGGCTGATCATCGCGCGGAGGCCCCGGATTCGACCCCGGGGCCTCTCGCCTACCTGGGGCGATGCCGGCCGGCGCATACTTTCCTTTCTTGCCCTAGGACGAGGGGATCGGCCGCGAGAGGGGCCTAGAATCGCCCAGGAACGGGCCCTCAGCGAAACCGGGATGCGCGCAAGCGCGCGATGGAGCGCACAGGGCCTCCTGGGCCTCGCGCCGATGGTCCCGAGCTGGACGTGACCGTTGTACGTTGTGAAGCCGCGACCGGATCATCAGCCGCACGCTGGCCTACGGCCTGCTCACCGCGCTGCTGGGTGGCGGCTACGCCGGCGTGGTGCTCGGCCTCGGCCAGCTCGTCGGCCGCGACTCCAGCCTGCTGGTGGCGGCGGCCACCCTGGCGGTGGCGGCGGTGTTCCAGCCGGTCCCCCGCCGCGTCCAAACAGGTGGTGGAGCGGCGCTTCAACCGGCGCCGCTACGACGCCGCGCAGACGATCCAGGCGTTCAGCGCTCGGCTCCGCGAGCACGTCGACCTGGACACCCTGACCGGCGAGCTGCTCGGCGTGGTCGAGCAGACGATGCAGCCGACCAGCGTGGCCCTGTGGCTCCGGCCTCCCGTCGCTGCGCCCACCGACCAGCGCACCCCCGTCCCATCCCGCCTTGGCTTCCTGCCGCCTTCGTCGCCAAGGCGCTTCACCGGCTGACTCCAGCGGCCCCCATCAGGCGCTTGGCTCGCGCGCCCGGTTCTGGGCCTGAGACGCGCCGACCTGGGCCGATCGCCCAGGCTGATCCCTCGTTACCCGGTGGCGTGGGAGGCCCTGGCCAGGTCGACGATGTTGCCAGGCGCGAACAGGTCCATGAAGCCATCAACGGCGGCACGACGGGTCTCGTCGCCGGGCGTTGGCGCCAGCAGGACCTGTTCGCCGTATGCCGCGATGTCCTGCACCGCCCAGGCACCGCGGTAGTAGGCGAGCAGGCGGGGATCGATCGCGGTCTGGCCGTACCCCTGGAAGAAGCTCTCCGTGTCGTCTGGTCGCACCAGTCCGTGACCGATGCCGCCGACGACGAACATCAGGTCCCGCTCCTTTGGCGCCAGGACCGCCTCATCCCAGTCCACGATCCAGAGCTCCTGGTCGGCGTCGACCAGCACGTTCCAGGTGTGCAGGTCGGCGTGACACAGGACGTGCGGGAACCGCGAGCGGGCAAGTTCCCGGCCCAGGACGTCCGTCTGCTCCACCAGGGTGCGGATGACACCCTGTCGTGCGCGCCAGAGCTCGGCAAACCCTCGCGCGACCGGGTCGTCGGGTCCCGTGGAGGCCAGCGTCGACTCCAGCTCGGCGAAGCGCTCGCGCCTGGTCGGGCGGAAGGCCTCCCGGCCCACGAGGCGGGTCGGTCCTGCTGCCACCGGAAGGCTATGGAGCCGCCGCACCACGGCTCCGAGCTGGCACCACTGCCGGGACGACAACCCGGTCTCCGCACCCGTGCGAGCGTCGAGCATGGGATAGAGCGCGAGCGCGAAGCGGTTCACCACCGCGTACGGCGCGCCGGCGCTGGTCGCCAGCGGCGCGAGGACGTGGGGCACTTCACGGCGGCGGAGGTAGCGGGGAACCGCCGCGCCAGGCATCGGACCCGCGCCGGCGCGAACCTTGAGGAAGTAGCTCGGCCCCCGCTCCGCCCGGACACGGTACGCCCACGAGGCGTTGTCGTTGCCGACCGGAAGGAAGGCCAGCTCGGCGACCGGGATCCCAAAGCTCGCCCGCAGCGCCCTGATGATCGCCGCGTCGGCGAGGTCGGGTGGTTCAAGCATCCGTTCGACCTCGCTCGTGGCCAGGGCCGCATCGCCGTTCGGTCGACGTCGCAGCGCCATCGGCGGCTCGCCGGTCGGCGCCGTCCAGGTCGGGCAGGGTTGCCAGGGAGGGAGGCCGGCTGGCGGAGAGGTCGCGGGCCACGGACTCCGCGTCGCGCAGGACGCGCATGGCGTTGCCCCAGGTCAGCTTGGCGACCTCGGCTTCCGACCAGCCCCGGCCGAACAGCTCGGCGAGCAGCCGCGGGTAGCCGCTGACGTCCTCGAGCCCCTCCGGCTGGAATTCGACGCCGTCGTAGTCGCCGCCGAGACCGACGTGCTGGATCCCAGCGGCCTGGCGGACGTGGTCCAGGTGGTCGGCGACCTCGGCGACCGTGACGGTGGGCGGCGGATGGTCGCGACTCCACTCCTCGACCACCGGCCTCATGGCGGCGCTGTCGTCAGGGTCGAGACCTCTGGCGGCGGCCCGCTCGAGCGTGGACTCCCACCAGTCGGCGCAGCGAGCAGAGACGAACATCGGCACGAAGGTCACCATGCACACACCGCCGTTGCGCGCCATCCGGCCGAGCACCTCGTCGGGGACGTTGCGCGGGACGTCGCAGAGGGCGCGCGCGGAGGAATGCGAGAAGATCACCGGCGCCTGGCTCACGTCGAGGGCGGCCCGCATGGTCGTCTCCGCGACGTGACTGAGGTCGACCAGCATGCCGAGCCGGTTCATCTCCCTCACGACTTCCTGGCCGAAGCGGGTCAGCCCGCCGCAGCCGGGCTCGTCGGTCGCCGAGTCGGCCCACGGAAGATTGTCGTTGTGGGTGAGGGTGAGGTAGCGCACGCCCAGCTCGAACAGCATGCGCAGCGTGCCGAGCGAGGCGTCGATCGAGTGACCGCCCTCGGCGCCCAGCAGCGAGGCGATCCGCCCCGACGACACCGCGCGCTCGACGTCGTCGGCGCTCCTGGCCAGCGCCAGATCGGCGGGATAGCGCGCGACCACGGCCCGCACGGCGTCGATCTGCTCCAGCGTAGCGCTGACGGCATGGTCGCCCCGCAGCTTGGCGGGAACGTACACCGACCAGAACTGCGCGCCCACGCCGCCGGCGCGCAGCCGCGGGATGTCGGTCTGAAGCCGTGGCTGAGCGGTCGCGAGGTCGACCTGGTCGAGATCGTGGCCGGCCAGCTCACGCAGCGCCCAGGCCAGGTCGTTGTGCCCGTCGATGACCGGGCTGCGAGCCAGCAGCGCCTTCGCCCGCTCCAGCGACCGACCGGCCATGCCTACCGCCGCGCGGCCACGCCGGCCAGGAAGCGCTCCAGGTCGACCAGCACCCGGGTGATGAGGCCCCGTGCGGCCACCCGGCCGCCATCGGCGACCTCGACGGCGAACTCCAGGCGGCGGCCCTCGACGCGCTCCAGGGTCGCGCTGACCTCGACGGGAGCTCCGACCGGCGTGGCCAGCAGGTGCTCCAGCTCGACCCTGGCGCCGACGGTGGTCGCGCCCTCCTCCAGGGCGCCCTCCAGCGCCTCGACGGTGGCGCGCTCCACCAGCGCGAGCACCCGTGGCGTGGAGAGCACGGGCACAAGCCCGCTCCCCAGCGCCGCGGCGGTGTCGGCGTCGGTGACCGTGTACGAGAAGCTGGCGTGGATTCCGGGGGAGATCGCTGCGCTCATGGGTCAATTCTGCACCTTGGTGGCCCGATGGCACGCCGTCGGGTTCGGCGCCTGCGGTGGCGCGGGATTGACCGGATCACAGGTGTCTATCAAGATAGACACCATGCCAGCGCTGGACGAGGCCATCCTGCGCGAGGCTCGTGAGGCGCGGGACCGGCTGATCAGGTTCGAGCGCGAGGCGGACCTCGCGCGGGTGGGCTACCAGCACGCCATCCGGCGGCTGCACGCCGGCGGCGCCTCCCTTCGGGAGATCGCCGACGCGCTGGGGCTGAGCTACCAGCGGGTGCACCAGATCGTCGACCTCAGCGCCGGCAAGGGGGCCCTGAAGACGTCCGCGTCCAGCGCGATGCACTGCTCCTTCTGCGGACGCTCCCAGACTGAGGTCCGCAAGATCATCGATGGCCCCGGCGTGAGGATCTGCGACGGCTGCGTGGACCTCGCCCTGGAGGCACTCGACCATGGCGAGGCGGCGGAGCCAGGGCTGGCGCGGGTTGTCGCCACCAGCCCCTCCGAGCCGAAGGCCCGCTGCAGTTTCTGCGGCCAGCGGCGTGACCAGGTGACGGGTCTCGCCGCCGCGCCCGACCGCCGGGTGGTCCTCGTCAAGCAGGGCGGGCACCGTGGCACGGCCGCCAAATCGGCTCGGCGGCTCGGCCGCGGCGTCCCGCCGCGGATCTGCGCGGAATGCCTGGACCTGTGCGTCGAGATCGTCAGCGAGAGCGGGAGGGCTGACCCGGGCGCTGGCCTGGACCTCCCCTGACCTGGCCGCCCTCGGGATCCCGAAGCCGACGTGGTGGACGGGCCGGGGTGCGGGGTACGGCTACCATCGAGAGCGTGCCTCCTCCGTCGTTCCGGTCGCGGGCGCGAGCTGGCCTGCTCGCGGCCGCGATCCTGCTGCTGGCCAGCAACCTCCGCGCCGCGATCACCTCGGTCGGGCCGCTGGTCGGCGAGATCCGTGACGACACGGGCATCTCCCACGGGCTGGCGGGCCTGATCACCACCCTGCCCCTGCTCGCCTTCGCCGCGCTGTCGTCGCTGGCGCCGCGGCTCGCCCGCCGCTTCGGCATCGAGCGGACCCTGCTGGCGAGCATGGTGGTGCTGGTCGTGGGCATCCTGCTGCGCTCCAGCGGGCCGCTGGCGTTGCTGTTCGGCGGGACGGCCCTGCTCGGGATGGCGATCGCCGCCGGCAACGTGCTGCTGCCCGGCCTTGTGAAACGGGACTTACCGAACCGGACCGGATGGATGACCGGGCTGTACAGCGGGGCCATGGGCGTGATGGCCACGGTCGCCGTCGCGGTGGCCGTCCCGGTCGCCGACCGCGCCGGCCTCGGCTGGCGTGGCTCGCTCGCCTGTTGGGCCGCGCCGGCGGCTGTGGCGGCGCTCGTCTGGGTGCCGCTGGCGCGTCGGCGGTCCCAACCGAGATCGGGCGCGGCGGGCGCCACGCCGGCGGGCGGAGGCCCTGGCGCCGACGGACCGCCCCGCTCGGCCAGAACGGGGGCGAGTCTGTGGCGGTCCGGGCTGGCGTGGCAGGTGACGGTGTTCATGGGGCTGCAATCGCTGGTGTTCTATTCGACGATCGCCTGGCTGGCGGAGATCCTGCGCGACCGGGGCCTCTCGGCGTCGGCGGCCGGCTGGCTGGTGTCGGTGGCGCAGTTCGCCGGCCTGTTGACCTCGCTGGCCGCGCCGCCGATCGCGACCCGGCGCAAGAGCCAGCGCGTTCACGCGACCGGGGCGGCGCTGCTGTCGCTGGCCGGCTACAGCGGCCTGCTCGTGTCAGGGCATAGCCTGCTGCCGCTGTGGTGCGTGCTGATCGGGCTCGGCCAGGGCGCGCTGTTCAGCCTGGCGCTCACGATGTTCGCGCTGCGGGCGCCGGACGTCCGCCACGCGGCCGAGCTGTCCGGCATGGCGCAGTCCGTGGGCTATCTGCTCGCGGCCTCCGGCCCGACCGTGCTCGGCATGTTGCACGACCGGACGGGCGCCTGGACCGTGCCGTTGGCCACGCTGGCCGCGACCACCGTCGTCATCCTGTTCGCCGGGCTCGCCGCCGGCCGCGACGCCCTGGTCGCAGCCCCGGCCCCGGCGAGTCCCCCTGCACCGGCCGCGCCCACGGCCCGGGCCGGCCGCGCACACCGCTGACCCGGCACGATCCGGGCTTGCCCGGATGGCGCGGGTTGCCCCGTACCCGTCGCCCGGCGCGGACCGGGGTTGCCCTGGGTGGGGCTGAAGTGTTACCCCCTGCACATGGACGGAGCGCATGACCTGGGCGGCATGCAAGGGTTCGGGGCCGTGGTGGTGCCAGGGGGCGACCTGACCTACCACGAACCCTGGGAGGCGAGGGCGTTCGCGCTCCAGATGCTGGTCGGCATCCAGGGCCTCGGCGGCGGTCCGGACGGCCGGCCCACGCGGGAGGAGATGCCGGCCGCCGACTACCTCGCCGCCTCGTACTACCAGCGCTGGCTGTGGAGCACGGAGCGCCGGCTGGAGCGCAAGGGCCTGATCCAGCCTGGCGAGGTCGAGCGCATGATGGAGCGGCTGGACGCTGGCGAGCCCGAGCCGCGGCGCGACGATCCGGAGCTCTCCTCCCACGCCGTGGCCGCGGTGCGTCGCGCCGGGCCGCCGCTGGCGCCGGCGACCGGCGCGCGCTTCGCCGTGGGCGCTCAGGTGCGGGTGCGGCGCATGCGGCCGGCGCGGCACACGCGCTGCCCGCGCTACGTGCGCGGCGCCACCGGGGTGGTCGAGCGGGTGCAGGGCCTGGACGCGCCGCCGGAGCTGGCCGCCTATGGCGAGCCGGCCACGCCCGAGCCGGTCTACGCGGTCGCCTTCGACTCGCGCGACCTGTGGGGCGAGGACGGGCGCCCGCCGTGGACGGTGCTCGTCGACCTCTGGGAACGCTACCTCGAGGAGGTGCCGAGCGCGTGAGCCAGCATGACCACAGCGAGCACGGCGAGCACACGGCGCACCACCCGCGCCCGCCGTCCGGGCCGGAGCTGCGCGCCCGCGCGCTCGAAGCGCTCCTGGTCGCCAAGGGCCTGGTCACCACCGACGCGGTCGACGCGGTCATCTCCTACTACGAGCACGACGTCGGCCCGCAGAACGGCGCGAAGGTGGTCGCCCGGGCCTGGGTCGACCCCGCCTACCGCGAGCGGCTGCTGGCCGACGGCACCGGCGCGATCGCCGAGCTCGGCTACGGCGGCGCCGAAGGCGACAACATGGTGGTGGTGGCCAACACCCCGAACGTCCACAACGCGGTCGTGTGCACCCTCTGCTCCTGCTACCCGTGGCCGGTGCTGGGCCTGCCCCCCACCTGGTACAAGAGCCCGCCCTACCGGGCGCGCATGGTTGCCGAGCCGCGGGCGGTGCTCCGCGAGTTCGGCCTGGAGCTGCCCGCCGAGGTGGGGATCCGCGTGTGGGACTCCAGCGCCGAGGTCCGCTATCTGGTGCTGCCGATGCGCCCGCCGGGCACCGACGGCTGGAGCCAGGAGCGGCTGGCGGGCATCGTCACCCGCGACTGCATGATCGGCACGGCCGTGCCGAGCGCGGACGCCTTCCCATGACCGAAGTCCCCCGCCTGGAGCGGGTCGGCGCCGCCCTCGCCGGGCGCGCGCCACTGCCGCGCGACAACGGCGAGCTGGTCTTCGAGGAGCCATGGCAGGCCCGGGCCCTCGGCATGGGCGTGGTTGCGCTGGAGCGCACCGGCGCCTCCTGGGTCGAGTTCCGGCGGCACTTGGTGGCCGCGATCGAGCGCCATCCCGCCGATCCCGCCATCCCCACCGCGACCACCTATTACGCCGCCTGGCTCGAGGCGCTGGAGCATCTGCTCGCCGAGCGCGGCCTGCTCCCCTGAGCCGGCCCGGGCTCCGCTGCGGCCGACGGGCGAGGTTTGCGCCCCGGGCAGGGGCCATGCTCCTATCGGTGGTCGAGGCCGCCGCCCCGGTGGCCGCCCTCGAGGGGATGGAAGTCGATGGACCAGGTGCGCGCGCGGGCTCGGGCCTACGTCGAGCTCGACGGCGTGCGGGTGTGGGCGCCCGACCGCACCGAGCTGCTCGGCGAGGTCACCTGGCGGGTCCGGGCCGGCGAGCACTGGGCGCTGCTGGGCCCCAACGGCGCCGGCAAGACCACCCTGCTGTCGATGGCGGGCGCCAGGCGCCACCCCAGCGCCGGGGTGGTCCGCGTGCTCGGCGAGCGCCTCGGCAAGGTGGACATGCGGGAGCTGCGCCGCCTCATCGGCGTGGTCGACCAGGCGCTGCGCATGCCCGACGAGCTGACCGCCGAAGCGGTGGTGCTGACTGGGGCAACCGGCAGCGTGCAGCCCATCTGGGACCGCTACGGCACCGCCGAGCGGGCTCGGGCGCGCGAGCTGCTGGAGCTGATGGGCTGCGCCCACCTGACCGGCAGGCGCGTCGGGACCTGCTCGCAGGGCGAGCGTGGCCGCGTGCGGATCGCCAGGGCGCTGATGCCCTCACCGCGGCTGCTGCTGCTCGACGAGCCGGCCAGCGGGCTGGACCTGGCCGCGCGCGAGCTGCTGCTGGTCGCCCTCGGCGACCTGGCCGGCTTAGACCCGGACCTGGCCACCGTGGTGGTCTCCCACCACCTGGAGGACCTCCCACCACACACGACCCACGCGCTGCTGCTGGCCGGCGGCGAGGTGGTGGCGGCCGGTGAAGCCGGCGTCGCGCTCACCGGCGAGGCCGTCTCAGCCTGCTTCGGCGTCGGCGTCGAGGTTCGGCGCCACGATGGCCGCTGGCTGGCCACCATGACCGGCAACGGCGCCGCTTGCCTCGCGGGACCGCCGCGCCCTATGGTCTGCTGATCAGACCGACGGAGGCTATGGCCGGGTGCTTGAGTGGGCCCAGCTGGCGCGGACGAGCCTGTCACCGCCGGCCGAGCTGGCGACCGACATCGGAGGGAGCCCATGCCACGCACCGCGCTGGTGACCGGCGCCAACCGGGGGATCGGGCTGGAGGCCTGCCGCCAGCTCGCTCGCGCCGGCCTGCGGGTCGTGCTGACGGCCAGGTACCCGGACCGCGGCGAGCGGGCCGCGGCCGGGCTGCGGGCCGACGGGCTGGACGTCTCCTTCCAGCAACTCGACGTGAGCGAGCCGGACAGCGTCAGCGATGCCGCCGCCTCGCTCGAGCGGAGCGGCGTCGAGGTCGACGTGCTGGTCAACAACGCCGGGGTCTACCCGACGATGGGGTTCTTCAGCGTCGACGAGCTGGTCATGCGAGAGTCGCTGGAGGTCAACCTGCTGGGGGCCTTCCGCACCTGCCAGGCGTTCGTGCCGGGCATGGAGCGGCGCGGCTACGGCCGGGTGGTGAACGTCTCGTCGGGCGACGGCTCGATCTGCGAGGAGCCGCCCGGCACCGCCGCCTACGGGATCGCCAAGGTCGCGCTGAACGCGCTGACGCGAGTGGTCGCCCACGCCGTGCGCGGCGACGTGAAGGTGAACGCGATGTGCCCCGGGTGGGTCCGCACCGACATGGGCGGCTCCGCCGCGCCGCGCAGCCCGGAGGAGGCGGCCGCGGACGTCGTCTGGCTGGCCACCCTGCCAGGCGACGGCCCCACCGACGGGTTCTTCAGGTATCGCAGGCGCATCCCCTGGTAGGGACGGCAGTGGCTCGCGCGCCCGTGCGGGCGCGCGAGCCACTGCGAGCTTCACTCGTCCTCTGCCAGGATCGAGTAGATGCGGCGCCGGGCCTCGCTGAGGACCTCCAGCGCCTTGGCCTTCTGGGCCTCGCTTCCGGCCGTGGCCACCTGCATGACGGCGGCTCCCACCTGGAAGGCGGTGTCGCGCAGCTTCAGGTTGGTCGGGTCGACGCCCTCGGTGACCTCGTCCCACGGGGCCTGCGAAGAACCCCGCTCGGCCTCGGCGCGGCCGGCGTCGGTGAGCGAGAACAGCCGCTTGCCCTCCGCCTCGTGGCTGGAGATCAGGTCCTCGTCCTCGAGCATCTGCAGGGCCGGGTAGACCGAGCCGGGACTCGGCCGCCACACCCCGCCGGTGCGGTTGGTGAGCTCCTGGATCATCTCGTAGCCGTGCATGGGCCGCTCGCTCAGCAGCGCCAGGATGGCGGCGCGGACGTTGCCGCGCCGGGCACGGCCACCACGGTGATGGCGGCCGAACCCGGGGCCGAACCCCGGGCTGCCTGGCCCGAAGGGACCGCCCCAGGGGCCGAAGGGAGGCTGCCAGCGGCCGAAGCCGGGCCGGCCGGGCCCCCCGAAGGTGAACGGTGGACGACGCATGGTCATCACCTCTCCCCTCTCCAGTCGATGTTGTCCTATCGATGCTTAAAGATATATCGAAATGCATCGAGATGCAACAAGGAAGCTCAGCGAGGAAGGGGAGATCTGACGTTCAGCAATCTATTGACGGCCGCAACACATTTGCCCTATAACGGCGCCATTGCGAGCGCCGGAGCCCGCTCCGGCAGCGACCCTCGCCAATCCGCCCCGGACGAAGGGACTGCCATGCGCTACGACGTCCGACGTGGCATTCGGGCTCCGTTGCTTCTGGTTGCCATGCTCAGCCTGCTGGCCGCCGCCTGCTCGAGCGGGAGCGACAAGGAGTCCTCCGGCTCCTCCGGTGGCCTGGAGACCTCCACCATCACGATCGGCTCCCTGCCGGTGGTGGACGCCGCCCCGGCGTACATCGCCGAGAAGGCCGGCTACTTCAAGCAGGAAGGCCTGACCGTCAGGTTCCAGCAGGCCCAGGGCGGCGCCGCACTGATCCCCGCGCTGGTCAGCGGCGACATCCAGATCGCCTTCTCCAACTGGGTGTCGCTGTTCCTGGCCAAGAGCCACGACATCGACCTGACCGTGATCGCCGACGGCGACAAGGCCAAGCCCGGGTTCAGTGGCGTGTTCGCCATGCCGGACTCCCCCATCAAGACCCCGGCCGACCTGGCAGGCAAGAAGGTCGCGGTCAACACGCTGAACAACGTCGGCGGCCTGGTGATCAGCGCGGTGCTCAAGTCGAAGGGCGTCGACCCCAAGAGCATCAGGTTCGTCGAGGTGGGCTTCCCCGACATGGGCGCCACCCTGCAGCGCGGTGACGTCGACGCCGTCTGGGTGGTGGAGCCGTTCACCACCGCGGTCAAGTCGACCCTGAACGCCAGGCAGATCATCGACCCGTTCTCCGGCCCAACGGCCGCGCTGCCGGTTGGCGGCTACGCGGTCACCAAGCAGTTCGCCGACAAGAACCCCAAGACGGTCGCCGCCTTCGTGCGCGCGCTCGACAAGGCGGTGGCCGACGCCAACGCCGACCGCAGCACAGTCAACTCGGTCGTGCCGACCTACATCAAGATCAGCGCGGAGGCGGCCTCCAAGGTGACCCTGCCGATCTACAGCTCCACCCCCAACGCCCTGGAGCTGCAACGGGTCGCCGACCTGATGCAGCAGTTCGGGAGCCTGACCCAGCGCCTGGACGTCGCCTCGTTCACCCGCGGCGGGTGAACCCTGGTGGCCTCGGTGGCCGCACTGAGGGTGCGGCAAGCCGTGCGAGCCCCGCGGCTCGCCAGGGGGCTGGTGGGCGCCGTCGCATGCTTCGCCCTGGCCGAGGCCATCACCCGGCTGGAACTGGTCGACCCTCGCTACCTCCCGCGAGCGTCGACCGTTCTGGCGCGGCTGGTGGGGCTCCTCGGCCAGGCCGAGTTCCTGACCGCCGTGGCCGCCACGCTCCAGGCGTGGGCGATCGGTCTGGCCATCGCGGTCGCGGTGGCGGTGCCCACCGGCATCCTGCTCGGCTCCTCGCGCCGTTGCTACCAGGCGACCAGGGCGCTGATCGAGTTCCTGCGGCCGATCCCCTCGGTCGCGCTGATCCCGCTGGCGATCCTGCTGTTCGGCCAGGGCCTGCAGCTCAAGACGTCGCTGATCGTCTACGCCTCGTTCTGGCCGGTGCTGTTCAACACCGTCTACGGGGTCCAGGACGTCGACCCGATCGCCAAGGACACCGCCCGCTCCTTCGGCTTCGGCCGCCTGGCGATCCTGAGGAGGGTGAGCCTGCCCGCGGCCGCCCCCTTCATCGCCACCGGCGTGCGCGTGGCCTCGGCGATCGCGCTGATCCTGGCCATCTCCACTGAGCTGCTGGCCGGCGCGGCCGGGGGCATCGGCAGCTTCATCCTGCGCGCCAGCTCCGGCGGCGGCAACGCCGACGTGGTCTACGCGGCCACGGCCATGACCGGGCTGCTCGGCCTGGTGCTCAACTGGGCGGTGCTGCTGATCGAGCGCCGCGCGCTCGCCTGGCAGCAGCGGCCGGAGGTGGTGCCGTGAGCAGCGACGCCGTGGGCGGTGACGCGCAGGCACGGGGGCAGCGGGACGCGCCCGGGCTACCGCGGCTCCCCGAGCCGAGAGGGCGGCCCCGCTGGCGCCCCTCGGACCCGCTCGGGCTGACCCTCCGCTGGCTGGTGCTGCTGGCGGTGGCGGTCGGCTGGCAGCTCGCCACCGTGGGCGGCCGGTCGATCTTCTTCCCGACGCTGACCGAGATCCTGGCGCAGGCGCGCACGAGCTGGCTGTCCGGCCCGGCCTCCTCCGCGTTCCTGACCTCGGCCGTGGGCAGCGACGTGGTGCCGAGCCTCGGCCGGCTGCTGGGCGGCTGGCTGCTGGCGGTGGTCGTCGGGGTGTCGGTCGGCACCGCCATCGGCCTGGTCCGCAACCTCGCGGACTACCTCGACCCGGTGATCGAGTTCGTGCGCGCCATCCCGCCGCCGGCGATGATCCCGCCATTCCTGGTGGTCCTGGGGCTCGGCTCCGACATGAAGATCGCGCTCATCGCGGTCGGGGTGGTGTGGCCGATCCTGCTCAACACCATCGACGGGGTGCGCTCGGTCGACCCGGTGCTGGTGGACACCGGCCGCACGCTCCGGACCGGGCGGCTGCGGCGGCTGGCCTTCATCGTGCTGCCGTCGGCATCGCCGCGGATCTTCGCTGGCCTGCGCGTGAGCCTGTCGCTGTCGCTGATCCTGATGGTGATCTCCGAGATGGTGGCGGCCACCGGCGGCATCGGCTTCACGATCGTGCAGGCCGAGCGGAGCTTCGCGATTCGGCAGATGTGGGCAGGTATCCTACTGCTCGGGGTGCTCGGCTACCTGCTCAACAGCTTGCTGCTGCTGGTCGAGCGGCACGTGCTGGCCTGGCACCGTGGCGCGCGCGGGAGGGAGGAGAGCCCATGAGCACGGCCACGGGTGCGGCGATCCCCGCCGCCGCGCCGGGCCCGCTGCTGGAGGTCCACGACCTCGGCCACCGCTACGGGCAGCCGGAGGCCCCCGCCGTGATCGAGGGCCTGACCTTCTCGGTGCGGGCGGCCGAGCTGGTCTGCATCGTGGGACCGTCGGGTTGCGGCAAGACCACGCTGCTGCGCTGCGTGGCCGGGCTGCTGGCGCCGAAGGCCGGCAGGGTGGTGCTGGCCCGCCAGGAGGTCGGCGGCGTGCCGGACGACATCGCCATGGTGTTCCAGGACTACAGCCGCTCGCTGTTCCCCTGGCTGCGGGTCGGGCGCAACGTCGACTTCCCGCTGGCCCGGCGGGGCCTCGGCAGGCGCGAGCGGGCCGAGCGGGTGCGCGAGAGCCTGGCCGCCGTGGGGCTGGAGGAGGTCGCCGAGCGCTACCCCTGGCAGCTCTCCGGCGGGATGCAGCAGCGCGTGGCGATCGCCAGGGCGCTGGCCTACCGGCCGCGCCTGCTGCTGATGGACGAGCCGTTCGCCTCCGTCGACGCCCAGACCCGGGCCGACCTGGAGGACCTGGTGCTGGAGGTCCGCGACCGCTTCCAGATGACCGTCCTGTTCGTGACCCACGACATCGACGAGAGCGTCTACCTGGGCGACCGCGTCCTGGTGCTCTCGCGGGCTCCGGCCAGGCTGATGGCCGAGATCCCCGTGGGCCTGCCCCACCCGCGCGACCAGATCGCCACTAAGGAGCTGGACGCCTTCGTCAAGCTCCGCGCCGAGGTCGGCCGCCTGATCCGCTCGCGGAGAGCGGTCGGCGTCCGCTGAGCGCAGGCGGGCCCGCGCTGCGACTTGCTCCGGTTCGGTGTAGAACCAAGCGGGTCCGAGCATTCGGATGGAAGGCCCCTGACGGCCACGAGAAGCGAGGCGATGGTGTCTGCACCGATCGACGACCGATTCCTTTCACTTCCGCGTGAGCGGCTGGCGGACGCGGCGCTGGCGCGCGCCAGGGAGCTCGGCGCGCGTCACGCCGACTTCCGCATGGAGCTGCTGCGGGACCAGGCCATGCGACTGCGCGACGCCCAGCTCGAGTCCTCCGGTGAGGGCGAGACGAGCGGCTTCGCCGTACGGGTGGTGGCCGACGGGAGCTGGGGCTTCGCCGCCGGGGTGGAGCTGACCACCGACGAGGCGGCCCGCGTCGCCGAGCAGGCCGTGGAGGTGGCGCGCACCAGCCGGGCGATCAACTCTGAGCCGGTGGAGCTGGCCGACGAGCCCGCCTACAAGGACGCCACCTGGGTGTCCGAGTACCAGGTCAACCCCTTCCAGGTGCCCGAGACCGACAAGCAGGAGCGCCTTCGCGACTGGAGCGCCCGCCTGCTGGCCGCCGAGGGGGTCAGTCACGTGGACGCGGAGCTGCTGGCGGTGCATGAGAACAAGTTCTACGCCGACCTGGCAGGCACCGTCACGACCCAGCAGCGCGTGCGCATCGCCCCGGAGCTGACGGCGGTGTGGATCGACCCGGACGGCGGCCGCTTCGACACCATGCGGACGCTGGCGCCGCCGGCCGGCCGTGGCTACGAGTACCTGGACGGCACCGGCTGGGACTGGGAGCGGGAGCTGGACGAGCTGCCCGCGCTGCTGCTGGAGAAGTCCAGGGCGCCCTCGGTCGAGGCCGGCACCTACGACCTGGTGGTGGACCCGTCCAACCTGTGGCTCACCATCCACGAGTCGATCGGCCACGCCACCGAGCTGGACCGGGCGCTGGGCTACGAGGCCAACTTCGCCGGCACCTCGTTCGCGACCTTCGACAAGCTGGGCGCGTTGCGCTACGGCTCCCCGGTCATGCACGTCACCGGCGACCGCGTCGCCGAGCACGGACTGGCCAGCATCGGCTACGACGACGAGGGCGTCGCCACCCAGGGGTGGGACCTGATCCGGGACGGCGTGCTGGTCGGCTACCAGCTCGACCGGCGCATCGCCCGCCTGAAGGGACTGGGCCGCTCCAACGGCTGCGCCTTCGCGGACGCACCCTCCCATTTCCCGATCCAGCGAATGGCCAACGTGTCGCTGCAGCCGGCCGCCGCCGGCCCCTCCACGCAGGAGCTGATCGGCGGGGTCGAGCGCGGCATCTTCGTGATCGGCGACAAGTCCTGGTCGATCGACATGCAGCGCTACAACTTCCAGTTCACCGGGCAGCGGTTCTACAGGATCGAGGGGGGGCGGCTGGCCGGCATGCTGCGCGACGTCGCCTACCAGGCGACCACCACCGACTTCTGGGGCTCCATGGAGGCGGTCGGCGGCCCGCGGACCTACGTGCTCGGCGGGACGTTCAACTGCGGCAAGGGCCAGCCCGGCCAGGGCGCGCCGGTCAGCCACGGTTGCCCCGCCGCGTTGTTCCGCGGCGTTCGCATTCTCAACACCGTCAAGGAGGGCGGCCGGTGACCCCCCAGGAGCTCGTCGAGCGCGCGCTACAGCGCTCCCCCAGCGATGGCTGCGTCGTGCTGGCGCAGGAGTCGAGCACGGCCAACCTCAGGTGGGCCAACAACACCTTGACCACCAACGGGGTCGCGCGCACGCGCGACCTCACCGTGATCGCGGTGGTCTCCGGCGCCAAGGGCACCTCCGCCGGGGTGGTCAGCCGCAGCGGCGTCACCCTGGACGGTGTCCAGGACATGGTCGAGGCGGCCGACGCCAAGGCGCGCACGCTGCCGCCCGCCGCGGACGCCGCACCGCTGCTGGAAAGCGGCGCGGCCGGGCCGGGATGGGACGCTCCCCCGGCCACCACCTCGATCCAGGCCCTCGCCTCGCTGGCGCCGGAGCTGGGCGAGCTGTTCCAGGCCGCGCCCGCCTCCGGGCGCACCTTGTACGGCTATGCCGAGCACGACGTCACCACCACCTACCTCGGGACCTCGACCGGGATCAGGCTGCGGCACGACCAGCCGACCGCCAGGATCGAGCTGACCGGGCGGTCGACCGACGCCAGCCGCTCCGCGTGGGCGGGCCGCTCGGCCCGCGACTTCACCGACGTGCACGCCCACGACCTCGACGCCGCGGTGGCGCAGCGGCTGGACTGGGCCAAGCGCCGGATCGACCTGCCCGCCGGCCGCTACCGGACGATCCTGCCGCCGTCGGCGGTCGCCGACCTGATGGTCTACCTCTACTGGACCGCGGTGGCGCTGGACGCCCACGAGGGCCGCACCGTCTTCAGCCGACCCGGTGGCGGGACCCGCGTCGGCGAGCGGATCTCCGAGGTGCCGGTGACGTTGCGCAGCGACCCTGGCCTGGCGGGGCTGGAGTGCTGGCCGTTCGTGGCCACCGGGTTCTCCAGCCGGCACGCATCGATCTTCGACAACGGCATGCCGCTCGGCCCGACCGACTGGATCCGCGAGGGCCAGCTCGCCGCGCTGGTCGGAACCAGGCACGCCGCCGAGGTGACCGGGCTTGAGCCCCGGCCGTTCGTGGACAACCTCCAGCTCACCGGGCCCTCCAGCGGCGACGACGTCGACAGCCTCGTCGCGGGTACCGACCGCGGGCTGCTGCTGACCTGCCTGTGGTACGTGCGCGAGGTCGATCCGGAGACGCTGCTGCTCACCGGCCTGACCCGGGACGGGGTCTTCATGGTCGAGGACGGCGAGGTGGTCGGCGCGGTCAACAACTTCCGCTTCAACGACAGCCCGGTGGATTTGCTCGGCCGCGTGGAGGCGATCGGTTCCAGCGAGCCGGCCCTACCGCGCGAGTTCGGCGACTACTTCACCCGTGCCGAGATGCCGCCGCTGCGCGTCGCCGACTTCCACATGAGCTCGGTCAGCCCCGCTTCGTAGCGGCGGCGGCCCGCGGGGTGGGCACGGGCCCGGCATCCTTGGGCGCCGGTCCGGCGGGGATGGTGCCGCTGGCGGCCGGGGGCCGCCAGCGGTGGCTGCGCAGCCAGGCACGCCAGCGAGCCCAGGCTCCTGGCCGGTTCAGCTCCCGCAGGAGCTGCTCTCGTCGCTGCGCGACCCGCAGGCGTTCCTCTTGGCCAGCGCTTCAGGCGAGCGAGCCGATGGTGGTTGGCTGGTAGACCATGCCCTCACAGTAGCGCGCGCTGGCCGCAAGCGCGCTCCGGCCCTCCAGGTGGCATGCTCTGGTGGTGACGATCTCGACGCTCGGGTACGCGATCCTGGGGCTGCTGGCGAGGCAGGCCTGCTCCGGGTACGAGCTGGCGGCCAGGCTGCGCGCGCCGGTCGGCTACTACTGGACCGCGCGCCACAGCCAGATCTACCCGGAGCTGGAGCGACTGCTGGCCGCCGGCCTGGTGCGCTACCGGGTGACGCCTGGTCCGGGGCCGCGGGACAAGAAGGTCTACGCCGCCACCGAGGAGGGGCTCCGCGCCCTGCGCGAGTGGGTGACCCGCCCGCCGGCGCAGCGCGCTCCGCGCGACGAGCTGCTGCTCAAGACCTATGCGCTGTGGCTGGCCGACCCGATCGAGGCGGTGGCGCTGTTCCGCAAGCAGGCCGACGAGCACGCCGAGCGGCTGGCCGGGTTCGAGGCGACCAGGGAGCGCGCCGAGCGCCGTCACGGTGGCGCGGCCCCGCCGGTGGGCTCGCCGGACTTCGGCTCCTACGCCACCCTGCTGCTCGGCATCAGCCACGAGCGGGACCACCTCGGCTGGTGCCGCTGGCTGATCCAGTGCCTGGAGACCGGTACCGCACCTCCACCCCAGAGACCATGAGGCGCCAAGCGTCCGGGCGCCTGAGCGACACGGCCACTGCCGGAGCGCTCAGGGGAGCCGCTCCACCGTGGCGGGGGTCAGCTCGTCGAGGTTGCCGAGGACGGTTGACGCCTTGGCGGCGGCGTCGTCGTCCAGTGGGTAGCGCGCAGCGGGGATGGCGATCGCCCGCATGCCGGCGGCGGCGGCCGAGCGCACGCCGTTGCCGGAGTCCTCGACGGCGACGCAGGCGCGCGGGTCGACGCCCAGCCGGGCGGCGACCTCCAGATAGGCGTCGGGCGCCGGCTTGCCGCGGGCGACCTCCTCGGTGGAGACGGTGGCGCCGAACCGGCCCGCCAGCCCGCTGGCGCGCAGCACCAGGTCGATGAGCTGCCGCGAGGAGGAGCTGGCCAGTCCCAGCGGCCAGCGCTCCGCCATCCGCTCCACCGCGGCGACGGCGCCGTCCAGCAGCGGCGGCCGCTGTCCGTAGCGCTCGGCCATCCGGTCGAGTACCTCGGCGGCGACCACCTGGGGCGGCCGGTCCACGCCGAGGTCCTTGGAGAGGTACGCCGACCACTCGGCCGTGCTCATGCCCATCAGGCGCCGCTGGCTGTCCGGCAGCCAGCGGCCGCCGTGCTCGGCGACGTAGGCCCGTCGCACCTCCTCCCACACCGGCTCGGAGTCGATCAGCACGCCGTCCATGTCGAAGGCGACCGCTGCCACCGGTCCCGCCATGAAGCCCTCCCATGAGTCCCCGCACGAACGGACACCCGGTCCGACCCACGGTCACTCTACGGGCTCAGCCAGCCAGCACGCGCTCCAGCGGCGCGCTGGAGACCGTGAACGGCAGGTCCGGCGTCAGGCCGGGGCTCAGGCGCGGGTCAGCGCCAGACCTGCTCGAGGACCCGCAGGGTGTTGCCGCCGACGACCAGGCGGATCTCGTCGTCCGACCAGTCGTGGGCGACCAGCCAGCCGACGATGTTGCCGAAGCCCTCCGCCGGGTTCTCGACCCCGTCCACGTACTCGACCCTTGGGAACCGGAGGTCGCCGCGCGCCTGGGTGATCGACAGGTGCTCGGCGAACGTCTCGTGCAGGCCGACGTGGTCGCCGAACAGCGTGTCAGGGCCGAAGGTCACGTGCTCGATGCCGACCAGGTCGACGCAGTGGCGGAAGTGGTCCATCACCGAGTCCAGGTCATGGCGCGGGTGCGAGGCCGACAGCGTGGTGTGGGGCGCGGCCTCGATGCCGATGATCCCGCCGCGTTCGGCGCACGCCGTGATCACCCTGTCCGGCTTCATCCGCCGCGTGTTCCAGACGGCCCGCGCGCCGGCGTGGGTGATCAGCACCGGCGCGCGGCTGGCCTGGATCGCGTCCAGGCAGGTCTGGTCGCCGGAGTGGGACACGTCGATGGCGATGCCGAGCCGGTTCATCCGCTCGACCGCGCGCTCCCCGAAAGCCGTCAGACCGCCGTCGCGCCGCTCCCGCAGGCCCGAGCCGAGCGCGTTCGCCTCGCTGTAGGCGATGCCCATCTGCCGCACCCCCAGGCCGTAGAGCACGTCGATGCGGTCGACCTCGTTCTCGATCGGGGTGGCGGCCTCCAGCCCCACCACCAGCGCGAGCCGGCCGGTCTGGTGCGCGAGGCGGATGTCGGCCACCGACTCGGCGCGGAAAACGAAGTCCTGATGGGCGATGTCGCAGAACCGGTGGCCGAGGTCGTAGACGGTGTCGTCCCACTTCCAGCCGGCCTGGCTGGTGATGCACGAGGTGCCGTCCATGAAGTTGTCGAACACCGCGGTCAGGCCCGAGCGGGCCAGCCCCTCGTACCCGGTGCGGTGCCGCCCGGTGCGGATCAGGTCGAAGGTCTCGGTGATGTCGTCGGGGAAGACCGTGGGGTGCTCGTGCAGCGGGATGACGATGCTGTCGGCGAGCAGGCGACCGGCGCGCTGGCGCTGGGCCGCCGTCAGGTCGAGCTGGTACGGGGGCACGCGGCCGACCTCCGGCGCGAGCTTGAACTCCTTGTAGTCGCGCCCGGGCTCCAGGTACTCGAACGATCTGTAGCCCGTGTAGCGCGGCGACGGTGGTTGCATCCGAGACCTCCTGCGGTGTCGCTCCGAGGGCCGATCATGGTCGAGTATCGTCGTGACGGCGCGTGACGGTCGAGGAGGAGGCTGCGTGGGGCTGGAGCGGATCGGTCGGGCGGTCAGGGAACGGCAGGTGTCAGCGGTCGAGCTGGTGCGGCGCTGCCTGGAGCGCATCGAGCGGCTGGATGGTGGGCTGGGCGCGGTGGTCGCCCTGCGCGCCGAGCGGGCGCTCGACGAGGCGGCGGCGCTGGACCGCCGCGCCGCCGCCGGCGCGCCGCTCGGGCCGCTGGCCGGTGCTCCCCTGCTGGTCAAGGACATCGAGGACGTGGCGGGCATGCCCACCACCTTCGGCTCGCTGCTGTTCCGGGACGCGCCCCCGGCCGCCGCGGACGGCCTGGTCACCCGTCGCCTGCGGGCCGCGGGCGCGATCGTGGTCGGCAAGACCAACCTGCCGGAGTTCGCCGCGCAGGGCTACACCGCCAACCGCCTGTTCGGCGTCACCCGAAATCCGTGGGCGCCCGAGTGGTCGCCCGGCGGCTCCAGCGGCGGCTCGGGCGCAGCGCTGGCGGCCGGCATGGCGCCGCTGGCCACCGCCACCGACGGTGGCGGGTCGATCCGCATCCCGGCGGCACTGTGCGGGCTGGCCGGCATCAAGCCGTCCGGTGGCCTGATCGGCCGCCGGCCGATCCCGGACTGGATCGACCTGTCGACCGACGGACCGCTGGCGACCTCCGTCGAGGACCTGCGCCTGCTGCTGACGATCGAGGCCGGCCCGGTCGCCGGCGACCCGACCGCCCTGCCGGAGACGCCCAGCCTGGCGCGCGCCGAGCGGCCAGCCCGCCCGGGCAGGGTCCTGGCCGCGCCTCGCTTCCTGCCGTGGTGCCCGCTGCCCGCCGAGGTGGCCGAGCTGTTCGACGCCGCCCTGCTGGCGCTGGAGCGCGACCTCGGGCTCGCGGTCGAGCCGATCGAGCCGGAGCGGATCTTCCGCACGGGCGACCTGGCCGCCGACTGGCGGACGCTGACGACCACCGAGCATGCCCACAAGCTGGGCCGCGCCACGATCGAGGCGAACGCGAACCTGCTGCACCCGAGCGTCAGGGCGTTCCTGGAGCACGGCCTGCGGACGCCGATCGAGGAATACCTGGCCGCCAGGCGGCGCCGCTTCGACTACGTCCGCGAGCTGGACGAGCTGCTCGGCCCGGACGGCGTGATCATGACCCCGACGCTCGCCTCCGCCGGCCGGCTCGCCGAAGGCAGGATGCCGGGCAGCGACCGGCTCGGCTTCCCCGACGAGGTCTACAACACCGCGCCGGCCAACGTCACCGGCCATCCATCGCTGTCGCTGCCGGCCGGCCGTTTTCCCTCCGGCGTGGGCTTCGGGTTGCAGGTCACCGGCCCGCGCTTCCGTGACGGCCTGCTCCTGGACCTCGGCGAGGCATGGCAACGCGCCCGTCCCTGGCCAGCGGTCGCCGACGGCTACGAGCCGTTCGACCTGCCGTCCTGAACGCACCCGGCACGTGGAGGGCGTCGCACCCGTCGCGTAGGATCGGGCCAACCGGCCGCTGCGCAGGGTAGGAGGGGGTGGTCATGGAGGTCGTCGAGCACGTGGCGGCGCTACGCGGTGACGGCGCGCTCCTGGCCGAGGCGGCGTCGGGCGCGGGCCTGGACGCGCCCGTCCCCTACTGCCCGAGTTGGCGGGTGCGCAACCTGGTCGGGCACATCGGCGGGGTCCACCGCTGGGCGGCGGCCTACGTGGACGGAGCCAGGCCGCGGCCCATGGACGACGAGGACGAGCGGCGGATCATGGCCCCGCCGGATGACGACGGCGCGCTGGCCGACTGGTTCGTCGAGGGGCACGCCCACCTGGTGAAGACCCTGGAGGCCGCGCCGGCGGACCTGGCCTGCTGGAGCTTCCTGCCGGCGCCGTCGCCGCTGGCGTTCTGGGCGCGCCGGCAGGCGCACGAGACGGCCATCCACCGCGCCGACGCGCAGGGTGCGGGTGGCCCGGTCACCCCATTCCCGCCGCTGTTCGCGGCCGACGGCCTGGACGAGCTGCTGTGGGGCTTCGCCAGCCGGCGCAACGGCAGGCTGCGCGCCGATCCGCCCCGCAGGCTGCACCTGCACGCCACCGACACGGGCGCCGACTGGCTGGTGCGGGTCGAGCCGGACCGGATCGCCGTCTCCCGCGAGGCCGGCGACGCCGACTGGTCGGTGCGCGGCCCCGCCTCGGACCTGTACCTGCTGCTCTGGAATCGCCTCGGCACCGACGGCCTCGAGGTGCATGGCGACCCCGCGATGCTGGACCTGTGGCGAAAATCGGTCCGCGTTCGCTGGAGCTAGAGCGCCGGCCGCGCCGCGGGCACTCAGCCCCGGGAGCCGGACGCCGGGGCCAGGCGCCGGCCGCGTCGATCACCGCCGCCCTCGGTCAGTCGGTCAGGGACCGGCGATCTCATCGAGCGTGTCCAGCGGCACGGGCCCGCTCGACAGCACCCTGTCGTGGAAGGCCCGCAGGTCGAAGGCTCCGCCGAGCCGGTCGCGGGCCTGGTCCCTGAGTGAGCGGATGCGCAGCCTGCCGATCATGTAGGCGGTCGCCTGCCCCGGCCAGGCGATGTAGCGGTCGACCTCGTTGGCGATGTTGCTCTCCGACAGGGCGGTGTTGTCGCGCATGAAGCCGACCGCACGGTCCCTGCTCCAGCCGAGCGCGTGCATGCCCGTGTCGACCACCAGCCGGCAGGCACGCCAGGCGTCGAACGAGACCATGCCGAGCCGCTCCAGGTCGCCCCGGTACAGGCCCAGCTCGTCGGCGAGCCGCTCGCAGTACAGCGCCCACCCCTCGCAGTAGCTGGTCACATAGGCGAAGCGCCGGAACTCGGGGATGGCCTCCAGGCGCTGCGCGAGGGCGAACTGCAGGTGGTGGCCTGGGACGCTCTCATGGAAGCTGAGCGCGTCGTACTCGAAGCGCGTGCGGATGGCCGGCGCGTAGGTGTTGACCTGGAAGCTGCCTGGCCGGGCGCCGTCCGCGCTCGGCGGCAGGTAGTAGCCGAGCACCGCGTCCTTGGCCTCGACCGGGTCCATCGCCTCGACCTGGCAGGGGGCGATGTCATAGGCGAGGAAGGCGTCGGGCAGCGCCTCCTCGGCGCGCCGCAGCGCCGCTTGGGCGGCGGCCAGGATCTCGTCCCCGGCTTGGAAGCGCAGGGCGGGGTCGTCGCGCAGGCGTCCGAGCACCTGGGGGACGCCGCCGGCGCCGAGCGCGCGGCCGCCGACGTCGGCGAGCTCCGCGTGCAAGCCGCCCAGCAGGTCCAGCCCGATCTGGTGGATCACCTCGGGCGCCAGGTCGGTGGTGGTGTGGGCGCGCACCGCCGCGTCGTAGGCTGCCGCCCCGCCCTCGACGTCGCCGACGCCGACGTGGTCGTCGTCGCGGGCGACCGGCGCCAGCTCGTCGGCGAGCGCGTTGCGGTAGCGGGCCATGGCCGGTCGCACCACCGCCTCGACGATCCGGGCGGCCTTTGCCCGCCAGGCCTGGGTGTCGGTGCCTTCCGGCGGCTCCGGGCGCAGCAGCGGGTCGTCCTCGAGATCTGAGGCGAGGTACTCGTCGAGCTGGGCGACCGCCTGGGCCACGCCTCTGGCGGTCGGGAAGCGGCCCTCGCGCTTGGCCTCCAGGTGCCTGGCGAGCACGCCGTCCAGGTAGCGGCCGAGCTTGCGGCAGCGCTCCAGGTAGTCGCGGGCGCGCTGCCCGTCGGTCAGCGGCGCGCGGGGCACCAGCGCCAGCACGCGCACCTGCGGGCCGACCGAGGTGGCGGTGACGGCCAGCTCTTCGAGGCGAGCGCCGAGCCGCTCGCGCTCGGCGGCGGTCAGGGCCAGCAGCATCGAGCGGCTGACGCGCTCGTCCGGCCCCAGCGTGGCCGGGTCGATCCGGGCGGCCTCGGCGCCGATCCGCTCCAGCCCCGCCATGCGCGCGCTGTCCGCCTGGCGGCTCGGGTCGGGCACCTCGGCGTCGTAGCCGGCCACGCCGAACTCGGTTGCGCTGAAGGGATCGGCGTCCATCCAGGAGCGGAAGTATCGTTCGCAGATGAGGGCGAGCCGGGTGTCCATGGGAGTAACCCTACCCTGCGAGCGGGCCGCCGTGGCGGAAATGGCGCGGCCTACGCCGGCAGCGCATCGTGGCCGGGCGGTACGACAGTGGCCGGCGCGATCTCACGTTTCGCGGGTCCCGAGCGTCCACAGGGTGTGATGCTGAAGCCTTTCGAGGAGGTCGTGGCCGAGCACGGACCGACCGTGCTACGGGTCTGCCGCGCCGTGCTGGGCCCGGTGGAGGCCGACGACGCCTGGTCGGAGACGTTCCTGGCGGCTCTGCGGGCCTATCCGGGCCTGCGGCCGGACAGCAACGTCGTGGGATGGCTGGTCACGATCGCGCACCGCAAGGCGCTGGACCAGCACCGCGCCCGGGCCCGCAACCCGGCCGCCGTCGAGTCGCTGCCCGAGCGCCCCACCACCGAGGGCGTGCCGGGCTCCAGGGACACCGAGCTGTGGGACGCGCTCGAGTCGCTGCCGCGCAAGCAGCGGCAGGCGGTCGCCTACCACTACCTGGCGGGTCTGCCGTACGCCCAGATCGCCCCGATCCTCGGCAACAGCGATGCCGCGGCCCGCAGAGCCGCCGCGGACGGGATCAGGACACTTCGCGCCGTCTACGGGCAAGGAGCACCCAGATGAGCACCCCCAACCAGAGGCCAACCCGCGCCGAGGACCTGTTCCAGGCCCTGCCGGCCGCGGACGAGCAGGCCTACCGGCGCCTGCGCCGGCGGCTGGTCGAGGACGCCGACGCCGCCGGCGTCCTCGACATCGCCTACCGGACGATCGACACCCCGGTCGGGTCGCTGCTGCTGGCCGCGACCGACCACGGCCTGGTGCGGATCGCCTACCCCGGGCAGGGGCACGACCATGTGCTGGCGAAGCTCGCCGAGCAGGTCAGCCCACGCATCCTGCTGGCGCCGCGGCGGCTGGATCCGGTCGCGCGCGAGCTCGACGAGTACTTCGCCGGCCGCCGCAGCCGCTTCGACCTGGAGCTGGACTGGCGCCTGGCGCACGGCTTCCGCCGACAGGTGCTCGCCCACCTGCCAGAGATCGGCTACGGGAAGACCGCCAGCTACGCGGCCGTGGCCGCCGCCGCCGGCAACCCCAGGGCGGTGCGGGCCGTCGGAACGGCGTGCGCGACCAACCCGCTGCCGATCGTGGTCCCGTGCCATCGGGTCGTCCGATCCGACGGCACCACGGGCGGCTACGCCGGCGGCCCCCGAGCCAAGCAGACCCTGCTCACCCTGGAGGCGGCGGCATGAGCACCGCTCGGGCCTCAGACGCATGAGCTTCCCTGGACCAGAGCGCCGTCCTGCGGCCCGGCCGGGCCGTCGGTGGGGTGCAGCGCCCGCTGGACGCCCGCGCGGATCTCGGCGATCCGCGGGATCGGGTAGCCCCTGGCGTCGCGCCCCGAATAACGCGGCGGGCCGAGGCCGAGCGTGGTGATGTGCGCGCCGTGCATCCGGCTCGCCAGGGCGGCCAGACGCGGCAGGTCGCGCGCGGGGATGTTGGTGGACACGTTCCTGCGGGCCACGCTGAGCAGGCGCGGCAGCGCCCGCAGCAGGGTGGGCAGGTTCGCCTGCGAGGCCAGCCCGGCGAGCAGGCACCGCTGCCTGCGCATCCGATGGTAGTCGTCGTCGACGCTACGGGTGCGTACGTAGGCGAGCGCGTGGCGGCCATCGAAGTGGTAGCGGCCGGGCTCGACGTTCACGGCCGGCGCGGCCCGGCCGTCCACGGGCGACCAGATCCGCACCTTGATGTGCTCGGTGACCTGGACGGTGACGCCGCCGAGTGCGTCGACCACGTCGACGAAGCCGCCGAGGTCGATCAGCGCGTAGTAGTCGATCTTCAGGCCGGTGAGCTTCTCGACCGTTCTGGTGACCGCCATGGCGCCGCGGTTGGGGCCCTCCGGGAAGAAGCGCGGGTTGGCCTCGGCGTAGCGGTACAGGGCGTTCAGCAGGTCGGGGAAGCAGTGGCAGGGAAACGCGGCGGCCGCGCTGGGGGGCAGCGGCACCCGCGTGATGTTGCGTGGCAAGCCGATCAGCGCCACCTGCTTGGTGGCGGGGTCGAGGCTGGCCATGATCATGGTGTCGGTGCGCAGCCCCACCCGGCCGGGTCCGGCGTCGCCGCCGAGCAGTAGGACGGTGAGGCGCCCGGACGGGTTGCGCTGCTTGGGCGACGCGTTGGCATTGGAGTTGGACCAGCCGGGCAACTGGCCGGCCAGGTCCGTGCCCGAGCCAGAGCCGAAGATGGAGGTGACCGTCTGGTATGCCTGGGCGTTGTACCAGCCGGCGATGGCGTGCGGCGCGACCGTGAAGGCCGCCAGGCCGAGGACCGCGGCGCAGGCCACCGGCACCCGGGCCCAGCCCGGCAGGCTGGACGCCTGCCCGTCCTGGCCGAGCTGGTAGGCGTCGAAGACCGCGAACAGCCGGAAGGCCGCCAGCAGGCCGTTGCCGACCAGCAGCGCTCCCAGCACCGACGGCCGCAGCAGCAGGCCCAGCATCGACCCGCCGCCGCGGACCAGTAGCGTGCCCAGAAAGACCAGCGGCAGCAGCCCGAGCGCCAGCAGCACCAACCCGCGGCGCCTGCGTCCAAGGTAGAGCTGGCCCGCGCCTGGGAGCAGAGCGGATAAAACCCCAGCACGGAGCGCTCTGTACAGCACGCCCACCCCCTCAGGACTCGCCCAATAGAATCGACACGCCTACATCGGACGAAGCCCTCAAGAGCTTGAGATTGCCTGCTGGCGGCCCTGGGCCGGACCGGGACCCTGGGCCGGACCGGGACCGGGACCCTGGGCGTTGGTCGGCTTGAAGGCGGTGGCGAACATCCAGTAGACGGGGAAGGCGAAGAACAGCAGCGCCAGCAGCGTGGCCAGCACCATCGTCAGCGCAACGCAGGCGGCGAGCCGGATCCTGCTCGTGTCGGGCCTGTCCCTACGTGGCCATATCAGGCCATGAAGCGGTAGCGGGTCTGGCTGTAGGGTCCTTTGCCGAAGGAGAGGACCTTCGTCGGTGTGACGGCGAAGACGATCGGCAAGCGACCATCGGGATCGCGGAACGCCCCGTCGGCGACCTCGAAAGCCCAGTCGAGCTTCGACTTCCACATCGCCGCCAACCGTTGCAGCTGAGCCTGGTCGGTCACGCGAGCGGCGGCTCCCTCGACCACGACGTCGAGCCCCGACCGGAACTGGTTGGTGCCGGTGGTGAGAATGCAACGGGGATTGGACTCCAGGTTCCTCGCCTTCTGCTCACCGGCGCCGGTGCAGAAGTGGAGCGCCCCGTCGAGCCAGATCGCCGGGAGTGGCGTGACGTGGGGTCGCCCGTCGCGACGTACGGTCGACAGCCAGAACATCTCTGACGTCGACAGCACCTCGACCACCTCAGCCCACGGCCGCGCCGTGGCGCCCGGCTCACTGAATCCCTCGTGCAACTCCGCGGTCGGTTCGATCTCGGGCATCAACGCGCTCCTGCATCGGGTTCCATGCGATCGCTCACTATAGACACCGCGCCCAGGTGGAACTCATCGCTCGCGACGCAGGTGCCATTTTCGCAGGCTGACCATCTACCTCGGCTGGAGCGCCAGCGCCTGGTTGTGGTCGTCGGCGGGGATTTCGGCCAGGTCGCCTGCGCCCCGGCGAACAGCGCGGTGGCCTCTGCGGCGTGCCCGGAGAAGAACTCGATCTCGCCGAGCAGGTTGCGCCGGCAGGCCCGCAGGTTGGCGTCGCCACCACCTTGGGGAAGTCGGCCACGGCGGCGCGCAACTTTAGGCGCTCGCAGAGACGCTCGAACACGGCCTCGTCGAAGGAGCACGCCGCGCTCAGCGCGACGATCGACTCCTCCAGCTCAGGCGCCACCCACGACAGCAGGCGGGCCACCAGCTCGCGCTCCTTGCCCGGCAGCTCCTTGGCGCGGGCGAACTCCTCGGGGTCGAGGTCGGCGCCCCGCTCGGCCGCGGCCAGCGCGCGTCGGCGACCAGCCCCCGTCCAGGGCCGGCACGCCAACGCCCGTCCCTTGGCGGCCTCGGCGCGCGTCTCCGGCGGGCGCAGCAGCGTCTTGGACGGCACCCACGCCCAGTAGCCGCACTCGCCGCCGATCAGCTCGCGCTCGACCACCGCGACCCGCCTGCCGGCGTCCAGCAGCCTGGAGGCGACCACCTCGCCGCGGGACCCATGCCGATCACGATCGCGTCGAAGCTGTCAGCCATCGGGGTCCTCTCCTCGGTCGACGTCACGGCTGGCGGGTACCTCGCCCGCCACGGGCACGCACCGCCGGGGTGTAGTCTTCGCCGGACGCCGCCTGATGGGAAGGAGCGCCGGTGGAGGCCATGGTCGAGATCGGCGGGCTGCCGCTGCGCTGGCGCTCGGAGCCGCCGCCGTCCAGCCGCTCCGGTCACCAGCGCCTGGAGATCTCGGCGGCGGGCGGCACTGACCTGTTCGTCGACCCGATGGGCGCGACCCCCGCGCTCGGCGCCCCGCGGGCCACGGGCAGGCCGGCCGGGGACTTCATGCTGCGCGCGCTGGTCACCGTCGAGCTGGCGGCGACCTACGACGCCGGCGCGCTGGTGCTGTACGCGCACGAGCGCGCCTGGGCCAAGCTGTGCCTGGAGCTGTCGCCGCGGGGCGCGCCGACGGTCGTCTCGGTGGTGACCAGGGAGGTCTCGGACGACTGCAACTCCTTCGCGGTGGACGGCCGCCAGACCTGGCTGCGGGTCTCCAGGCTCGGCCCGGCGTTCGCCTTCCACGCCTCCGCCGACGGGCGAGCCTGGAGCCTGGTCCGCTACTTCGCGCTGGAGCCGGCCGCCGAGATGGAGGTCGGCTTCCTGGCGCAGTCGCCGACCGGGGCCGGCTGCGCGGCCCGTTTCGACCAGATCGCCTACGTGCCCGAGCGCCTGGCGGACCTCCGCGGGGGCGTTTAGGACGTCACGTCGCTGGAGCTGAAGCGCGCCCAGGCCAGGCTCATGCACACCGCGGCCCAGGCCGCCTGGGTGCCGATCCCGAGCCACAGCTCGCCGCCGGGGACGGGCTCGCGCAGCAGGTCGCCGAAGGCCAGCCAGCGGTGCGTGAACAGGTACGGGTGGATGGCGCTCACCTGCGGGATCGAGTCCAGCACCTGGCTGACGATGCCGAGCGTCAGCGTCGCGGCCATTGCGCCCATCGGGACCTCGGTGAGCGTCGAGGCGAGCAGTCCGATGGCCGCCAGGCCCGCCATCGACACGCCCACGTACAGGGCGACCAGCAGCGTGCGCAGCATCGCCTCCGACAGTGCGATGGTGGTGCCCGACAGCAGCGTGACGCGACCGACCGGGAACAGCGCGGCCCCGGTGATCACCCCGGCTGCCGCCACCACCAGCGCCGCCGCCAGGCAGAACGCGAGCACGGTGGTGTACTTGACCGCCAGCAGCCGCCCGCGGCGCACCGGCGCCACCAGCAGGTAGCGCAGGGTGCCGAGGCTGGCCTCCCCCGCGATCGAGTCGCCCGACACCACCGACACCGCCATCGGCAGGAACAGCGGCAGCACCACCACCATGGCGGTCAGCGACAGGAACAGCCCGTTGCCGGCGATCCGGTCGATGAACGGCGGCCCCTCGCCGGGGCCCGGCGAGCTGGACGCCAGCTTGATCGCCGTGCCGATCAGCACCGGGATCAGCGCCAGCACCACCAGCAGCACCAGGTTGCGCCGCCGCCGGAAGACCATGCCGAGCTCCGATCGCAGCAGCCGCCCGACCGTCCGGCGCTCCCCGGCGGCCGGCGCCCGCACCTCGGTCGCGGGAGCCGGGCGGTCCAGCGGCGGGCTACTCGTCGACATCGAACCCCTCCCCGGTCAGTGCCACATAGGTGTCCTCCAGCGACGGGCGCTGCACGCTCAAGCCGCGCACCGGCACGCCGGCCTCGACCAGGGCGACGGTGACGCGCTCCGGCGCGGTCCCGTCCAGGACCGCCTCGGCCGCCTGGCCGCTCGTGCCGGCGCCATGGAGGCCGAGCCGATCCAGCACCGCGACGGCGCGCTCAGGGTCGGAGGTGTCCACGCGCAGCCGCGGCTCCGCGCCGGCGCCGAGCTCCGCCAGGGTGCCTTGGGCGACCAGGATGCCGCCGCGCATGATGCCCGCGTGGCTGCAGACCTGCTCGACCTCGCTGAGCAGGTGCGACGACAGGAACACCGTGGCACCGTCCTCGGCCAGCGAGCGGACCAGGGCGCGGACCTCCCTGGTGCCCTGCGGGTCCAGCCCGTTGGTTGGCTCGTCCAGCAGCAGCAGCTCGCGGGGTTGCAGCAGGGTCGCGGCCAGTGCCAGCCGCTGCCGCATGCCGAGCGAATAGGCTCGGTAGCGCTTGCCGGCGGCGGCGGTCAGCCCGACCCGCTCCAGCGCGGTGCCGATGCGCTGGCGGGTGGTGCGCGGGTTGGCCAGGCTGTCGGCGGCGTCGAGGCGCTCCAGGTTGGCCCAGCCGCTCAGGTAGGGATGGAACGCCGGCCCCTCGATCAGCGAGCCGACCCGTCGCAGCACCGCGGAGGCGCCGGCCGGCATGGGCGCGCCGAGCACCTCCCAGGCGCCCCGGGTCGGCACGACCAGGCCGAGCAGTATGCGGATGGTGGTGGTCTTGCCCGAGCCGTTGGGGCCGAGGAACCCGAAGACGCTGCCGGACGGCACCTCCAGGTCCAGGTCGGCGACGGCGAGCTGGCCGCCGCGGAACCGCTTGGTCAGGCCGCTGGTCGCAAGCGCCGGCGCGCTCACCGCCCGCCTCCGAGCGGCTTGGCCTCCGACAGCGGCCGGGCGGCCGCCGCCTCGATCGCTGATGGCGTGACCGCGCCGGCGTAGAGCCGGCCGTCGTCGGTCAGCAGCACCGTCAGCAGCGTGGTGCGCAGCAGCATGCCGTGGCCGAAGGCGCCCTGCACCGGCGTGGCGGCGCGCAGCAGTTGCCGCGTGGCCTCACCGTTGGAGCCCGACCCGCCGGCGTCGAGGTTCACGTCGCGGGCCACCACCACGGAGGTCCAGCTCGACCCGAGCACGGCCGGGGCGTCAGAGGAGGCCGGGGGCCGCGCGTTGCCGCCGTTGCCGGGGTGGCCGCCGCCGTTGCCGGGGTGGCCGCCGTCGCTCGGCGGCTGCTTCTCGGTGACCTTGGCCCGGGGCGGCGGGGTGAACTCGAACACGCCGTCGGCCGGCGCGCGGAACTGCACCTGGGTGAAGCCGACCTCGAAGGCCGGGGCCTGCTTGCCCTTGGCGATGATCTGCACGCGCAGCGGGACCTTGGTCTGCCCGTCGGCCGCGAGCACCACCGAATCGATCAGCGACTCCTGGGCCTTCGGCCGCAGCCGCACCTGGTAGGCGTCCCGGCCGGCCACGCGCAGGTTGCGCTCGACGGTCACCTCGGTGGTCGGGCTGAGGGCCGCCAGCAGCCGCCGGGAGAGCTCCTGGGGGGTGGCCGGAGCGCCCGTCTGTGGCGGAGAGGCCGTTCCAGCCTTGCCATTGCCCGCCAGGCGGTAGTGGACGACGTTGTTGTCCTGGCTCGAGTAGAGCCACAGGTCCCTGCCGTTGTGGATCGCGTCCGACTCGGCCAGCGGGACGGTGACCGCCAGGCGGGACTTGTCCTCGCCCTTGAGCCATACGCGCACCGAGTGGGACCCGGACAGCAGGTCCGTCAGCGAGACGCCGCCGCGGCCGCCGAGGCCGGGCAGCTCGGGCAGGCCGAGCCGGGCGGTCTGGACGACCGTGCCGGACAGCCCGGGGGTCCTGGCCTGGCTCACCTCGGCGAGCAGCTGCTCAGCGGTGCGGGGCGGCAGCGACGGCGTGGCGCTGTCGGAGCGCGTCGCCGACGCGAAGGCGACGCCGCCGACCACCACCGCCGCCACCGCCAGGGGCACGAGGAGCCGGAGCATCCCGCGACGAGCGGACAAGAGGTTCATGCCATACCTTCTCTCTGAGACGTGACGGGGCCAGCCTGCCGTGGTCCCGCTGTGGGGTCCCTGAGACGAGCTGAGAGAGCTCTCAGCAAGCAAGGCGGTGGGCGGACGTGCGCGTGTTGGTGGTGGAGGACGAGGTCCGGCTTGCGGAGGCGCTCCAGGTCGGCCTCCAGGCGGAGGGCTTCACCGCGGACGTGGCCCACGACGGCGAGGAGGGCCTGCACCTGGCGGTCGAGCGCCCCTACGACGCCGTGGTCCTGGACGTGATGCTGCCCAAGCTGAACGGTTACCGGCTTTGCCAGCGACTGCGGGCCGCGGGCAACTGGGTCCCGGTGCTGATGCTGTCGGCCAAGGACGGCGAGTACGACCAGGCCGAGGGCCTGGACGTGGGGGCCGACGACTACATGGTCAAGCCGTTCTCCTACGTGGTGCTGGTGGCCCGGCTGCGGGCGCTGATCCGGCGGGGCGCGCCGGCGCGGCCGGCGGTGCTGCTGGCCGGTGACCTGCGCCTGGACCCCGCCAGGCACGAGGTGCGCCGCGGTGGCCGGCCGATCGAGCTGACGCCCCGCGAGTTCGCCCTGCTGGAGTACCTGCTGCGGCGCCGCGACGAGGTGGTGGGCAAGCAGGACATCCTGGAGCACGTCTGGGACGCCCACTACGACGGCGACCCCAACGTCGTCGAGGTCTACGTCGGCTACCTGCGACGCAAGATCGACACCCCGTTCGGCCGCCGCAGCCTGCGGACCGTGCGCGGGGCCGGCTACCGCCTGGCCGGCGACGGAGGCTGAGATGGCCGTCGCCCGGTCGGGGCGGGCGCCCGCCTGGTGGCGGCGGCGCAGCCTGCGGGCGCGGCTCACCATCCTCGCGACCCTGGTGGTGGCGGTCGGGCTGGCGGCCGGCTCCGTACTGCTGCTCGGCAGCCTCCAGCGGTCGCTGGTGGCCGCGCTCGACACGACCGCCAGGCAGCGGGCGCAGGACGTCGCCGCCCTGGCCGGGTCCGGCCGCCTGCCCGACCCCATCCCGGTCGCCGGCGCCGGTACCGTGCAGGTCCAGGTGGTCGACTCCCGGAGACGGGTGCTGGCGGCGTCGGTCGGCAGCGACCGTGCCGTGCCGCTGCTCGACCCCGCCGAGCTGGCCACCGCGCGCGACCGCCGCCCGCGCTCCCTGGACGGCAGCCGCATCGGCGAGCGCGACCCCCTGCGGGTGATCGCCTGGCCGGCCGGAACGGCCAGCGACCCGCTGACCGTGATCGCCGCCGTCTCGGTGACCAGCGTCGCCGGAAGTCTGCGCATCGTGGAGGTGGCCCTGCTGCTGGGCGCGCCGCTGCTGCTGGCACTGTTCGCCGGGATCGCCTGGATCGTGGTCGGCCGCGCGCTGCTGCCGGTCGCCACGCTGCGCCGCGGGGCCGAGGAGATCACCGGGACCGGGCAGTCCAGTCGGCTGCCACTGCCGGACGCTCAGGACGAGATCCACCGGCTCGGCGTCACCCTGAACCACATGCTCGACCGGCTGGAGGAGGCCGCGCGCCGCCAGCGCGGCTTCGTCGCCGACGCCGCCCACGAGCTGCGCAGCCCGCTGGCCAGCATGCGGACCCAGCTCGAGGTCGCCACCCAGCACCCGGAGCGGGCGAACTGGCGGCGCCTGTCGGAGGGCGCGCTCGCCGACACCCTGCGGCTCGGCCGCATGGTCGAGGACCTGCTGGCGCTGGCGCGGCTGGACGAGCGCCCGGCGGCGATCCGGTCGGGGGGGCTGGACCTCGGCGAGGTGGCACGCGAGGTCGCAGACCGCCTGTCCGACGGGGACGTCAAGGTGTCGCTGCAACTGGACGGCGGCGCGTGGGTCCGCGGCGACCGGGCGGCGCTCGGGCGCGTGGTCCAGAACCTCCTGGACAACGCCGTGCGCCATGCGTCCAGCCGAGTGGAGGTGTCGGTCGGCTCGGAAGGCCCCCTGGCGGTGCTGGCCGTCGCCGACGACGGGCCCGGCATCCCCGCCGCCGACCGCGAGCGCGTCTTCGAGCGGTTCACCCGCCTGGACGATGCCCGCAGCCGTGAGCATGGCGGCGCTGGCCTGGGCCTCGCGATCGCCCGCGAGATCGTCCGCGCCCACGGCGGCGAGCTGACCGCCGAGGACGGCGCCCCAGGAGCGCGTTTGGTGTTGCGCCTGCCCGCCGGGCGATGACCCGGTCCCCGCGCCGGCCCGCCCGTCGTGGCCCGCCTGCCGTGGCCCCGGCCGCAGTGGCCGCTATGTGCCGGCGCCTGGGCACGCCTGCTTGCCGGGCACCGGCCGGTAGCACAGCCCAGGGGGGAGCCCATCGGCCGGCAGGGCCTCCAGGAGCTCGGGGCGCGTGGCGTAGGAGCTCGGGGCGCGTGGCGTAGGAGCTCGGGGCGCTCCGGGCCGCACGGCAGGACCTCGGGAGGCGCCTCGCGCCGCGGCACGCCCTGGAAGGGCGTCACGCCGTCAGCGGCCTGCCCACCTCCCAGTGGTGGCCGAACGGATCGGCGAGGCGTCCGACCCGCCACCCATGGTCGTCGGAGACCGGCACCATCTCGATCGCCCCGGCCTCCACAGCCCGCCTGAAGACAGAATCCGGGTCCGCGACCGTCAGGATCATCCGGATCGGTCCTCCGCCGGGATCAGGGCTGGAGTCCGGGTCCTCCTGAAGCCAGAACTCCGCCTGGTCGATCGCGAGTCGCGCGATGACCACCCTGCCGGCGTCGTCCTCGAGGCGGTAGCGTTCCACCGCGCCGAAGGCGGCCGTGTAGTAGTCGAGTGCACTCGGTCCGTCGCTCACCGACAGCCAAGGAGCGATGCTCGTCCTGACGGGCTCGGCTGCGAGATTGTCCTCGGTCATCGCGCAAGGCTACTCGGCGGCAGCGACACTGGCCGGTCGCTACGGCCGCGCGCCGCGCCGGAGCGCACGGAACAGCTCCCGGATGGTCCCGCCGACCACCCCGACCGCCATCACGCCACCGGGGAGCGCCCAGAACAGCTCGTACGCCAGCACGAGCGCCGAGTGCCGGCCGGGTCGCGCCGCCGCGTATACCGCGAACGCCACTCCCGCCGCCAGGCCGGCCAGGAACAGCCAGTCCCGGTGCAGCGGCCGGTCGAACACCCAGAACGCCCGGGCGTGCTCAGTCGTCGGAGGATCAGCCATCGCGCATCACCGCGATCGTAACGCCACCCTTCGCCCTCGTCAGCGCCTGCTCCCTCATCCGCGCTCCGCCCTGCCACGGCCATTCACCAGTTCCTCTACGGCGCCTGCCCCGCCGGGTCGCCCGGCCCGCCCACCTTCCTGCCGCCGGCGCCCGCCCCTCCGCACTCGCCCGCCTGCCACGCCCCGCTCGGCCTTGCCCGCCTACCTGCCCCGACCGCCCACCTTCACCCTGTTGGTGAGGGCGAGTGTCCGAAGTCCTCCGGCCCGAAGGTCAAGCGCAGCTTGAGATGCAGCCTCAACCTCGGAGAACGTCTTTCCTCCCGAATAGTCGCCGAGGCTCGGGTTCGGCTCACCCACGTCGACCAGCCGTTGGAGACTTGCCCCATAGGACGAAGCTATGCAAGCAAGACCGGGGAGCTGCGTCGCTCCCGACACACGTCGGTGCACGGCGCAGCTCAGTGCGAGCTGGTCGATTCGGTCTGTTGTGGTGGCGGGATGGCCATGGTGGCCTCGGCACGGACAGGGAGCCGCACGGTGACCTCCAGGCCACCGTCTGGGAGCGCGCGGGCGTGGGCGTGGCCGCCGTGGGCATGGGCGACCGAGCGGACGATCGACAGGCCCAGACCGGCGCCGCGGGTGGCCGAGGCGACCCGGCCGTCCAGGCGGCGAAACGGTTCGAACAGCGCGTCGGCCTGGTCGGTGGGGATGTCAGGGCCGCCGTTGGCCACCTCGACGAAGGCGCGCCCGCCGCTGGTGTAGGTGGCGACCTGGAGCCAGCCGTCGGGCTGGTTGTGGCGCACCGCGTTCTCGACGAGGTTGGCGACCATGCGGTCCAGCAGGGCGGGATCGCCAGCCACCGGAGCGTGCCCAAGCTGGGTGACCACGTGCAGGCCGGCCGCGCCGTCCTGGTGGCGGCCGTGCTCCAGCGCCGCGGCGGCGAGCTCGGCCAGGTCGGCCGGCTCCCGCAGGCGAAGGTCCTGCTGGCTGCGGGCCAGCGTGAGCAGGCCCTCGATCAGCCGTTCGCTGCGCTCGGTGGCGTCCCGGACCCGTTCGGCCATGGCGCGCAGCTCTTCGGGAGAGGTGTGCGGGTCGGCCAGGGCGACGTCGACCTCGGTGCGGCTGATCGCCAAGGGCGTGCGCAGCTCGTGGGAGGCGTTGGCGGCAAAGCGGCGCTGGGAGTCGAAGGCGGCGTCGAGCCGGCCGAGCATCTGGTCGATTGTGTCGGCCAGCTCTTTGAGCTCGTCGTCGGGTCCTTGCAAGGCGATGCGCTGGTGCAGGGTGTGCTCGGACAGGCGCTTGGCGGTGGCGGTGATGCGTTGCACGGGGCGCAGGACCCGCCCGGCGACCACCCAGCCGAGCCCCAGCGACCCCAGCGCCATCAGCCCCAACGCGAGCAGCATGGTCTGCAGGAAGGTGCGCATCGCCGCCGACAGGAAGGAGCTCTTGAGCGCGATGATCTGCCCGCTGGTGACATGGTAGGCGCCGCTGGGGTCCGGAGCGGGCAGGTCCACCCCGGGCGGCAGAGTCTCGCACACTGGCATCTCTCCGGGATCCGAAGTGGACGACACGCAGACGACACGACCCCGGGGTGAGCTGCTCGACTCCTTGGCGATCCCGGCGACGGGCGACGGCGTGAGCCGCTGGCGGACCAGCAGGTAGCTGGTGGCCACCAGCACCGAGCCGGCGAGCAGGAACAGCCCGCCGTACCACAGCGTCAGGCGCAGCCGCGCCGTCCAGCGCGGCCAGGCGCGGTGCCCGCTGGCTTGACGGTGGGGGCTCACAGCCGGTACCCCACGCCGATCACGGTTTCGATCAGCGGCGGCGTGCCGAGCTTGCGCCGCAGGTTGCCGACCGTGACCCGCACGGTGTTGGTGAACGGGTCGGCGTGCTCGTCCCAGACCCGCTCCAGCAGCTCCTCGGCGCTGATCACCGCGCCGTCGGCGGCCAGCAGCACCTCCAGCACCCCCAGCTCCTTGCGGGTCAGCCGCAGGAAATGGCCGCCGCGGCTGGCCTGGCGCCTGGCCGGGTCGAGGGTGATGTCGTAGCGGGTCAGCACCGGCGGGGTCGGCTCGCCGCTGCGCCGCCCCAGCGCCCGCACCCGTGCGAGCAGCTCGCTGAACGCGAACGGCTTGCCGAGGTAGTCGTCGGCGCCGAGGTTGAGACCCTCGACCCGGTCGTCGACCGTGCCGGCGGCGGTCAGCATCAGGATCCGCGTGCTGCCGCCCTGGCTGGCGAGCTGGCGGCAGACCTGGTCGCCGTGCACCTCCGGCAGGTCCCGGTCCAGCACCAGCACCTCGTAGTGGTTGACCGCCGCCTTCTCCAGCGCCTCAGCGCCGTCGAACGCCAGGTCGACGGCCAGGCCCTGGTGGCGCAGGCCCCGCGCGATCGCCTCGGCCAGCACCACCTCGTCCTCCACCAGCAGCACGCGCACCGCCGGCCTCCTTTGTTGCCCGCCTGGATCTGACGAGTTGGACCGGCCGTGCGGGCGGAGGCGCCCGCCCGCTGTCGCGGCTCCCCTGGGCGAGCCTGCCCGGCCGGCGTGACCAGGCTGGGCCGGCCCATGTCACGTCCGCGTAAAGCAAACGCGATACGCAGGCATTACCCCCCGCCGGCTAGACCGGTGCGCGACCGGGGCGCGCGGCGACCGGACCCCGCGGGGCCGCACGCCCCGGGAGGTCGGCAACAACCAGGAGGAGTTGCTCATGGACGATCACGGCGACCGGGCAAGCCCGGCGCGCCCGCTGCGCCGGCGCTGGCCACGGCTGGCCGTGCTGGTCAGCGCGCTGGCGCTGACGCTGACCGTCGCGGCCTGTGGCGGTGGTGGTAAGTCCAATGGGGTGGCCAGCCTCAGCGGCGCGGACAAGCCCACCGCCACCACCAGCGCCGGCCCAAGAAGCGAGCAGGACATGCAGAAGGCGGCGCTGGCGTTCGCTCGGTGCATGCGCCAGCACGGCATCGACATGCCCGACCCCAAGTTCGACGCGAACGGGGGCGTCACCCAGGAGCTCAAGGGGGGGCCCGGCGGCAAAGGCCCCAACGACCCGAGGTTCAAGGCGGCGCAGCAGGCCTGCCAGAAGTACCTGCCAAACGGTGGCCAGCCCACCAAGCGCGACCCGGAGCAGCAGCAGCAGATGCTGGCGTTCGCTCGGTGCATGCGCCAGCACGGCATCAACGTGCCCGATCCGAACCCAAGCGGCGGAAACGGCGGGATCGTGGTGAAAGGCGGCCCCGGCTCGCTCAGCCCGGATGACCCGAAGTTCAAGGCGGCGCAGCAGGCCTGCCAGAAGCTCCTGCCAAACGCCGGCAAGGGCGGGACGCTCGTGAACTCTGGAGGTGGCAGATGAGCACGCGGGAGACACCCACCCAGCAGCCCTCGCCCGACGCCTGGAGTTCGGGCGGGACGGCGATGCTGGAGGCCGACGGGCTTGGGCCTTACCCACCGGGGCCGCCTGGCCGTCGGCGTGGGCTGCGCTGGCTGGCCGGCGTGCTGGTCGTGGCCGTGCTGGGCGGGGCGGGCTGGTGGACCGCGGGCCACCCGGGCCTGGACCGTAGCGGCGGCGCGGCCACCCCGGCCGCGCCGCTGGCCACCGCCACGGTGGCGCGGCAGGACCTCAATGGCCAGACCAAGGTCAGCGGGACGCTGGGCTACTCCGGCAGCGCCTCGGTGCAGAGCCCGCTGCAGGGCCGCGTGACCTGGCTGCCCAAGGCCGGCCAGGTGATCGGCCGTGGCGGCACCCTGCTGGCGGTCGACAACCGGCCGGTGCAGCTGTTCTACGGCGCCAAGCCGGCCTGGCGGGACCTGTCGGTGGGGGTCGACGACGGCCCCGACGTCAAGCAGCTGGAGCTGAACCTGGCCGCGCTGGGCTACGACCCCGACCAGCAGATGACCGTCGACAACCACTTCACCGCGGCCACGGCGGCGGCGGTCGAGCGCTGGCAGAAGGCCCGCGGCCTGGACCAGACCGGGCGCTTCACCACTGGGATGCCGGCAGTGTTCCTGCCCTGGGCCGTGCGGGTCAACACGGTGAGCGCCAGCGTCGGCGGGCAAGCCGGCCCAGGCGGGCTGGTGTACAGCGTCACCTCGGACCGCCACCAGGTCAGCGTCGACCTGGACGTCAGCCAGCAGAGCTACGTCCACACCGGTGACCGGGTCGATGTCGCGCTGCCCGACGGGCAGCGCACCGGCGGCCGGGTCAGCGATGTCGGCCGGGTCGCCCAGACCAGTGGGGATCCCCCCAACCAGACCACCACCGTCCCGGTGACCGTCGCGCTGGACCACCCCAACGCCGGTGGGCGCCTGGACCAGGCACCGGTCGACGTGTACGTCACCACCGAGAGCAGGAAGGGCGTACTGGCGGTGCCGGTCAGCGCACTGCTGGCGCTCAAGGAGGGCGGCTACGCGGTGGAGACGGTCGACGCGGCCGGCCAGCACCACCTGGTCGCAGTGCAGCTTGGAGTGTTCTCCAACGGCATGGTCGAGGCGTCCGGCACCGGCCTGCGCGCGGGCATGAAGGTGGTGACCTCCCAATGAGCGGGATGGCTGCGGTGGCCGCCGGCCGCGACGGCGACGCATCCGCGGCCCGCGAGCCCGTGCTGGAGCTGCGCGGCGTCGGCAAGCGCTACCCCGGCCCACCACCGCTGGAGGTGCTGCGCGACATCAACCTCACTGTCAGGGCGGGGGAGATGCTGGCGATCGTCGGGCCCAGCGGGTCGGGCAAGTCGACCCTGCTGCACCTGATGGGCACCCTGGACCGGCCCAGCAGCGGCACCGTGCTGGTGGACGGTGTCGACGTGAGCGGGCTGTCGGACCGGCAGCTGGCCTGGCTGCGTTCGCGCCGGGTCGGCCTGGTGTTCCAGCAGTTCTTCCTGCTCGACCAGGTGAGCGCGCTGGACAACGTCGCCATGGGCCTGCTGTACAGCGGCGTGGCGCCGCGCCAGCGTCGATGGCTGGCCGCGCTGGCGCTGGGCCGCGTGAGCCTGGGCGACCGGCTCTGGCACCGGCCCACCCAGCTGTCGGGCGGGGAGCAGCAGCGCGTCGCGATCGCTCGGGCGCTGGTCACCCAACCCGCGGTGGTGCTGGCCGACGAGCCGACCGGCAACCTCGACCAGGCCGCCGGCGCCGACGTGCTGGGGTTGCTGACCGAGCTCAACGCCGACGGCACCACCGTGGCGGTGGTCACCCACGACCGCGACATCGCCACGCGGCTGGGGCGCCGCGTGGAGCTGCGCGACGGGCGCATGGTCGCCGACACCGGCGTTGCGGGCGCCGCCAGCGGGCAGCAGAAGGAGGTGGCACGGTGAGCGCATCGCCCCCAAGCCGGGTGCCCGCACCCCGCCGGCTGCGCCTGCGTGACCTGATCCTGGTCGGCGCCGGCGGGCTGGCGGCCCGGCGGCTCCGCGCCGGGCTGTCGGCGCTCGGGGTGGCCATCGGCATCGCTGCGATCGTGGCGGTGCTGGGCATCTCGGCGTCCAGCAAGGCCGACCTGCTCGCCCAGCTGGACCGGCTGGGCACCAACCTGCTCACCGTCGCCCCCGGGCAGACCTTCGGCGGGGGAAACGCCACCCTGCCCACTCAGTCCGTCGGCATGATCCGGCGCATCAGGCCGGTCCAGCAGGCCGCCGCGATCGCCACGGTCAGCGATAGCGCGGTCTACCGCAATGACCACATCCCGGCCGAGGAGACCGGCGGGCGCAGCGTGGCCGCCGCCGACCTGCGGCTGCTGCCGGCGGTCGGCGCCACCCTGGCCAAGGGCAGCTGGCTCAACGCCGCCACCGCCCGCTACCCCACCACCGTGCTCGGCGCAACCGCCGCCAGCCAGCTTGGCATCGACCGCATCGGCAGCCAGGTGTGGCTCGGCGGCCACTGGTTCACCGTGGTCGGCATCCTCGACCCGGTCACCCTGGCGCCCGAGCTGGACCAGACCGCCCTGATCGGCTTTCCCGCCGCCAAGGCGCTGTTCGGCTCCGACGGCTCACCCACCACCATCTACCTGCGCGCCGACCCGGCGCAGGTCACCGACGTGCAGGCCGTGCTGGCCGCCACCGCCAACCCCGAGCACCCCAACGAGGTGGAGGTCAGCCGCCCCTCCGACGCGCTGACCGCGCAGGCCGCCGCCAAGAGCGCGCTCAACTCGCTGCTGCTGGGCCTTGGCGGGGTGGCGCTGCTGGTCGGCGGGGTCGGCATCGCCAACGTCATGGTGATCGGCGTGCTGGAGCGGCGCAGCGAGATCGGCCTGCGCCGCGCGCTGGGCGCGACCCGCGGGCACGTGCGGACCCAGTTCCTGGTCGAATCGCTGCTGCTGGCGCTGCTCGGTGGCGCCGGCGGGGTCGCGCTCGGAGCGCTGGTCACCGCCGGCTACGCGACCCGCCAGCACTGGCAGGTGGTGGTGCCGCTGTCGGGGGTGGCCGGCGGGGTCGCCGCGGCGTTGGTCCTGGGCGCGATCGCGGGGCTATACCCGGCGGTCCGCGCCGCCCGCCTGGCACCCACCGACGCCCTGCGCACCGGGTGACGCTCGACGCCCGGTCATCGGCCGCCGCCCGGTGCCCGGGCGCGCGCCGTGCGGGCTGCGAGCTTTCCAACCGGCCGCTGCACGACCCGGCACGGGCCGTGTCGCGGGCCGTGGCGGCCCGCCCGACGCCACGGGGACGGCGGCGGCCCCGGACGCGGCGAGCGCGCCACGGCTGACGATCACCCACCCCACGGCGCCACCCGGGTGCGGCCCGACCGTGGTGATCGTCAAGCTCGCCAAGACGCACAAAGCATCACGGACCCCGTTGTCATACCGCCCGCGTTCGTCGCTGCCGGCAGACGTGCTGGCCTGGCTGGCCTGCCATCTCGCCCAGCTGATCCCGCCCGCCCAGGTGGGCGGGGCGGTACCCCGCCGCTGTCGTGGAGGTCCGCCTGGACGCCCTGGCCGAGCTTGAGCAACGCCTTGGGGAGATGACCGAGGTCGGCGAGGCGGTGTGCGTGGACGGGCTGGCCACCGGGTGCAACGACGGTGACCTGTTGTGGGTGGATGGGGGGCTGGCCCGGAAGCTGCCACGAGCACGAGCTGCTTGGGCTATCCGGGTGGATGGGGTGCTGGACGCCGCTGGCGTGGCTGTCGTCCTCGACCGCGGGTTTCGGGGCATGGCGCGACGTTGCGCGAGCACCGGCATACGCGGGTCGGGGACCGCGGACCAAAGACCGGCTCGGCGAGGGCCAGCGGGCGTTCAACCGGGTGCAGGCGGGGCTGCGGGCCGCCGAGCGGATCCGGGCCGAGCACCCACAGGTCGCGGTGCTGGTGCTGTCGCAGTACCTCGAGCCGCACTACGCGATCAAGCTGCTCGGCCAGCAGCCCACGGCCGTCGGCTACCTGCTCAAGGACCGCGTGACCGACGCCGACGAGCTGGCCGAGGCCGTCACCCGCCTGGCCGCCGGCCGCCCGGTCATCGACCCGGCAATCGTCGCGGAGCTGCTTGGGCGCCGGACGTGGCGCGACCCGCTGGCCGCCCTGTCGGACCGGGAACGCGAGGTGCTGGCGCTGCTCGCCCAGGGGCGCTCCAACCAGGCGATCGCCGACCGGCTCGTGCTGACCCCACGGACGGTCGAGTCGCACGTGCCCAGCATCCTCACCAAACTGGACCTGCCCCCCACCGCCGACGACCACCGGCGCGTGCTCGCCGTGCTCGCCTACCTCCGCAACCGAGCAACGCCAGAGAGGCTGGCGTAGGCAATGCCGGCCATGACGTTAGAAGCGTCCCGCGGGCTCAAGAGGGTTGAGAGGAACCGAGCGCAGATCCGCACGCAGGCGCAAACGAACGTGGGCAGTGTGACACCGGGGACCACACCTCCGCCATGCGCTACGCGATCGACCACCCAGGGGCGCTGGCCTCCCTGCGGCCCAAGGCGTTCATGGAGCTGCTGCTCTCCCACCTGGACGGTGCGTAGCGGCCCTGGGCGGTAGGTGACCGTGACCGCGACGGCGCTGGCTTGGCGGCCAGCACGCCCGCTCCGGGCTGCGCGGGACGGCCAGGGGGATGGACCGTCCCGCGCGTCCCACGCGTGGCGCTGCGACGCCTCCGCGCCTCCTCGGCCGCGGCCGCGCGACGGTCGTGACGGAAGGTCCCGCCGAGGGGCGAACTCACTCGCGCCTTGACCGTTGGCGTCCCGAGGAAGATGGAGTACCAGCGTGTTTACAGCTTGGTACAGGGTACGGAACTGTTTATCACTGTCAACCCGCACGTTCGTCCACGATTGGATTCGTTGACGCGGCTCCTGGCTAGTCCCCGCCGTTGCGGCGGCGAGGGTCAGCCGGGGCGCCGCGGGGATCGCGAAGATTGGGTGCGGCCGGAGGCGAGCCGGGGTCAGCCGCGCGACGGGAGGATCGCGGGGCTCGGCAGGCCGAAGAGCGCGAGCTCGACGTAGACGGCGATGGGCTCAAGCTCGGCCAGCTCGGCGAGCCTGCCCTGGCGGATGCGGCGCACGACCATGTCGTCCACGGCGGCGACAGCGGCGCGGAACACTTCGACCGGCGGCTCGGGCAGGCCCGTCGAGCGCTCTCGGAATCGACCGTGGAGCCGCCGCAGCAGGTCGACGTAGCGCTGCTCGAGCTCGTCCTTGATCGCCAGGGCACGCGGCCCGGCCGCCGCCACCTCGAGCAGGAACGCCCGCGCGCAGGCCGGGTAGTCGACCAGCGCTCCCAGGTAGGCCCGCAGATTGCGCCGGAGCTGCTCCAGCGGGTCGGTCGCCGACTCCACCGCCTCGACGACCTTGCGGAACTGCGCGTCCGCCCCCCTGCGGTAGGCGTGCAGGAAGCAGTCCTCTTTGTCCTTGAACTGCTGGTAGAAGGTGGTCCGCGAGACCCCGGCGCCGGCGATGATGTCGGCGACAGTGGTGGCCACGTAGCCCTTGTGGGCGACCACGTCCACCAGGGCCAGCTCCAGACGCGAGCGCTGCGAGCGCTCGACCACGTCGCGGGGCAGGCCGTGCGGGCCCCGCGGCAGCACCACCCGCGGCGCTGGCCAGACGTCGAACACCGGCGATTCCATCGCCACAGCGTACACACCGATCCCAGAGCACCCGCCGCGCCACCGGCGGCGGGTCGCCGGCGGCGGCCCACCGGTGCCGCGCGGTGGGTCCGGATCGCCGGCACCAGCGCCTTCCCCACCGCGACCTGGGCGTCCTGCTCGCTCCGGCTTTGGAGGGCTCGGGCGCCTCGACACCTTCGTCTACCGGCCGCCGGGCGACGTGGTGTTCCTGACGGGGCCGACGCGGGCCGGCGGCGCCTGGCGCGGCACCCAGCGGCCGGCGGCCATCACCCCGGTGACCTCGAGGTCGCCGTCGAGTACCACCAGGTCGGCCGTCTTGCCCGGCTCGATCGAGCCGGTCCGGTCCCGATGCCGATCGCCCTGGCCGGCGTCCACGAGGCGGCGGTGACCGCGCCCAGCCTCCGCAGGCGTCCAGCAGCCGCTCCATTGCCGCCGGGTCCGGGTCACGGCGTCAGAGCCCTGGGGCGACCGGGCTCACGGCGCCAGGGCGTCCAGCGCGGTCTCGGCCCGCTGGAGGGCCCGCTCGGGGTCGGCGTCAGGGGAGCCGATCTCGGGGTCGTAGTTCATGTCGAGGAAGACCTCGGTGACGCCCTGTTCGCCCAGAGTGTCGAGGTCCTTGCGGACCTCCTCCAGCGAGCCGGTGAGCGGCAGCCGGTCCGCGCCGCCGGCCTCCCGTACCCGCAGCGGCCCTCGGCAGATGAACCGCAGGGCGTCCGGGTCGCGTCCGGCCTGGGCGGCGGCCCCCTTCACGACCCCGATCGACTCCCCGATGCGGCGCAGGTCGGCGCCGCTGCTCGCCGCCCACCCGTCGGCGAGCCGCCCGGCGCGCTCAAGCGCCGGGCGCACGCCGCCGCCGAGGATCAGCGGCGGGTGGGGGCGCTGGATCGGCTTCGGCTCCATGCGCGAGCGCGGAATCTCGTAGAACTCGCCATGGAACTCGACGACCTCCTCGGTCCACAGCGCGCGCAAGGCGGCCATGAACTCCTCCGCCCGCCGTCCGCGCTGCCGGTAGGGCGTGCCGACGGCGTCGTACTCCTCGCGCATCCAGCCGATGCCGAGCCCGACGTCCAAGCGGCCGCCGCAGACCGCGTCGAGCGTTGCCAGCTGCTTGGCCATGAGCGCCGGCGAGAAGAAGGGGATGTTCAGCACTGACACGCCGAGCCGGATCCTGGTGGTGTGGCCAGCCACGAACGCCAGCGGCACGATCGCATCGTGAACGCTGCGGTAGGCCTCGATCCCGGCGCGCTCGCCGGGCCGTTCGGGCACCAGCAGCCGCTGGAACGTCCACGCCGAGTGGTAGCCGAGCTTCTCGGCTCGGCGCACCAGCCGCAGCTGGTTGGCTGGCGTCGCCCACGCGCCCGACAGCGGCACCCCGATCCCGATCAGCAACCCCGTCACCGCCCATCCTCGGACCGTCCGCTGTGCGCCGCAGGCTACGTGAGCGGGAACGGCGGCTGCCACCACAGCGGGTCAGGGCGGACCGCGACCTGGTCGACCGACTTCACCCGCCAGGAGCCCGAGGGCCGGCGCTCACGCGAGCCAGGGCTGCACAGAACGCGGTGCCGCGCGGGCAAGGCGAGCCCTGGCGGAGGGGCGGGAGGATGATGGGGCGGTCGGGCGCCGTCACCGGGGCGCCGGCGGGGACAGTGACCAGGAGGGCGCGAGCATGAGGGAGCCTGGCGCCGGGCACCGGAGACGGAAGGTGCTGTTGGAGGCGGAGCGGCAGCAGCTTGCGGCCAGGGCACGGGCGGTCCTGGACGCCAACTGGCGCGGCAGCTCGACTGTGCCGTCCCGCTCGCTCTACCCGCACCAGTGGAGCTGGGACGCGGCCTTCATCGCCATCGGCCGCTCCCGGGTGGAGCAGGAGCGGGCGCAGCGCGAGCTGGAGTCGATGTTCGAGGCGCAGTGGTCGACCGGCATGCTGCCCCACATCAAGTTCGACCCCCAGGTGCCCGACGACGCCTACTTTCCTGGCCCCGGGTTCTGGCAATCGGACCGCTGCCCCGCCTCGCCACGCGGGGTGCTGACCTCCGGCATCACCCAGCCACCGCTGCACGCGCGCGCCGCGCTGGAGGTCTGGAGCCACGCCAGCGACCGCGCCGAGGCGCTCGCCTTCCTGCGGCGGCTGTACCCCAAGCTGGCCGCCCAGCACGCGCACCTGGCCGGCTGGCGGGACCCGGAGGGTCACGGGCTGGCCGCGATCGTCCACCCGTGGGAATCCGGCCAGGACAACTCGCCGCTGTGGGATGCCGAGCTGGACCATCTGGAGATCCCGCCCGGCTCGCTCCCGCCCTACCAGCGCTATGACGTGCGCCACGCCGACGCCGCCGACCGTCCCAGCGACGCGGCCTACGACCGCTACGTCTACCTTGCGATCAGCTTCCGGGACCACGACTACGACGACCGCGCGATGATCTCCCAGCGGCTGTTCTGCATCGAGCCGCCGCTGTTCAATGCGATCTACCTGTGGTCGGAGCTCGCGCTGGCCGAGATCGCCCGGCTGGTCGACGCCCAGGAGGGCCCGCACCTCGTCGCCGCCCGCCGCATCCGCGACGGCATCGTCCGCAACCTCTGGGATCCCGAGCACGGGCGCTTCCTGGCCCACGACCTGCGCACCAAGCGCCGCATCCGCAAGGCGTCGGTGGACGCCGCCATGCCGCTGCTGGACCCTGAGCTGCCCGAGCCGATGGCCGGCGCGATCGTGGACGAGCTGCGCTCACCGCACTTCGACCCGCCCGCCGGTGTCGAACACTTCCTGATCCCCAGCTACGACCTGACCGGCCGCGGCTTCGATCGGCGCCGCTACTGGCGCGGCCCGGTGTGGATAAACACCGACTGGCTGGTCTGGCGCGGGCTGCGGCAGCACGGTGAGCACGACTTGGCCGGCGAGGTCGAGGGAAGCGTGGTGAGGCTGATCGAGCGCTCCGGCTTCCGCGAGTACTACGACCCCTTCGGCGCCCAGGGCTACGGCAGCCAGGACTTCAGCTGGACCGCCGCGCTGCTGCTGGACGTACTGGCGACCCGGGCGGGTGAAGCCAGGCCCGCGTGAGGCCGCTCTCCGGCAAGTCGGTCACCAGAGCTTTACGTTGCCTTTTCCGTGGTCACCGTATGGTCCTGCCCATGGACGCCAAGCTGGAGCCAGCCGAAGGGGTGCGACCGGACACGGCCGCGCCCAAGGCAGGCGACCCCTGGGCGCTGCGCCTGCCGCCGCGCGCGCTGCTGCTGGTGGCCGGCGTGCCGGGAGCCGGCAAGACCACCCTGCTCGGGCAGGTGGACACCCCCGGCTCGGCGGTGCTCGACCCGGAGACCATCCGCCAGGACTTCAGGCGGCGGCTCGGCCGCCTGCCCTACCGGCTCTGGCGGCCGCTGGTGTACGCACGGCACTACCTGCGCCTGCTGCTGGCGCTGCGCGGCTCGGCCGGCCTGGTGGTGCACGAGCCCGGCACGCGCGCCTGGCTGCGCCGGCTGCTGGTGCTGGCGGCCGCCCGGGCGGGGCGCCAGGCCCATCTGCTGCTGCTGGAGGTGAGCCTCCCGGACGCCCTGGCCGGCCACCGGCAGCGGCGCCGTGCGCTGCCGCGTCCCGCCTTCGAGCGCCACTGGCGCCGCTGGCAGCGGCTCCGTCGGCGGCCGGGCCGCCTGGACGCGGAAGGCTGGGCCTCCGTGCGCCTGCTCGACCGCGCGGAGGCGGACCGCCTGCGCCGTATCGAGATCCCGCCGGCGCAGCGATCCTGACCGGGGCCGGGCCTCACCGGGCCGGCCTCACCGGGCCGGCCTCACCGGGGCCAGGCCTCACCGGGGCCAGGCCTCCCTCACGCTGATCCGACGGCGGCAGCTCAGCGGCGGCCGACGTCGATCGCCAGGGCGACGGCGAAGGCGCCGAGCAGGGCGGCGCCGATCAGCGCGACGGCCGCCCGCTCGGGGAGCGCGTCGGCGCCGACCAGGGCGGCCCCGGCCACCAGCACGGCGGCCACGACGGCGGCGATCTTCCAGTCGTCGCCGATCACGAAGTCGTACCAGAAGCGGGCGAAGCCTCTGAGCAGGCTCACCGGGACGACACCTCCTCCGGGACCGGCGGCGCGCTGGTGCGGCCGCGCAGCCACGGCAGCGCGCGCACCAGCCCGCGGCTGAGCAGCAGCCAGGCCGCCAGCAGGCCGAGGATGGCCAGCGTGCCACCGGGCCAGCGCAGGCTCTGCCCGCCGGCGCGCACGATCCCGAGCCCCTCGACCGACCAGAAGGTGCCGAAGCTGGCCAGCAGCAGCCCCACCCCGTACTTCAGGGTGTTCTCGGGGACGCGCGCCAGTGGGCGGTGGGCGACGGCGCCCAGCGCGACCACCACCATGCCGGCCGCGGCGGCGCCGAGCGCGGCGGTTGGCACGTTGCCGGCGTTCAGCCCGAAGGTGATCACGATGAAGACCACCTCGACGCCCTCCAGGAACACGCCCTTGAACGAGACCACGAACGAGAACCAGTCCAGCCCCAGACGGGTCCCCGGGTCGGCGGCAGCGGCGGCGGCCGTCTGGGAGGCGAACGCCGCCTCCTCGTCGTGGCTGGCCAGCAGGCCGGACGAGCGCAGGACGGCCTTGCGCAGCCACTGGAGCCCGAAGACCAGCAGCAGGCTCCCGACCACCAGCTGCAGCAGCGCCTCGGGCAGCCAGGTGCTCAGCGCGTAGCCGGCGGCCGCGGTGAAGGCGGTCAGCGCGGCCACTGCGGCCGCCACCCCGGTCAAAGTCGAGCGCCAGCTCCGGGTGGTGCCCATGGCCAGCACGATGGTGAGGGCCTCGACGAACTCCACGAACGACGCGGTGAAGGTCGCCGCCAGCAGGCCGAGCGTCACGCCGAGGTCCATGCGCCAAGACTACCGGCTCAGGGCGGGTAGTCGAGCACGGCCATCATGCCGCTCTCGGAGTGGTAGAGGTTGTGGCAGTGGGTGAGCCAGCGACCCGGGTTGTCGGCCTCCAGGTCGGCGACCACCGTCTCCAGCGGCAGCACGATGGCGGTGTCCTTGCGCGGCCCTGGACGGCGGCCGTGGCGGACCTGGAAAGTGTGCCCGTGCACGTGCATCGGGTGGAACATCGAGGACAGGTTCACGAACCGGAGCCGTACCAGCTCCCCGCCCACCGCCGGCAGCTCGGCCATCTCGCCGCCGCCGTGGCCGTTGATAGTCCAGCGCCACCGCATCATGTCGCCCTCCAGCACCACGTCGTGGGTCCGGTCGGGCGGCCGGTCGGGCAGGGCGACGGCGTCGGCCGCGCGCAGGTCCCGTGTGCGCAGCCGCCGGCGGCCGAGCTCTCCGGGGCGGGCGCTGGCCGCTGGGGTGGCGCCCGATGCGGTGCGCACGACCGCCAGCCCCTGGCCGCCCTTGCCCTCGGCAACCGCCACCAGGGGGAAGGCCCCGTCCCCCAGGGCGACCTCGAGGTCGTAGCGCTCTCCCATCGCCAGCAGCACGGTGTCCACGGTGACCGGATGCACCGGGAAGCCGTCGCTGTGGGTCACCGTCAGCCGGTGGCCGCCGAGCGCGACCCGGAAGGCCGTGTCGGCCGCCGCGTTGACCAGGCGGATGCGGACGCGCTGCCCCGGCAGCGCGCGCAGCGTCGCCGGCGCCCGCGGCGTCCGCCCGTTCACGAGGTAGTGCGGGTAGGCGACGTCCCCGGCGTCGCCGCCGAGCAGCGCCGATCGGAGCCTGCGCATCTCCGCCATGCCGCCGCCGGTGCCCGAGCCGCCGTGGCCGGGGGCGCCGCCGCCGGTCCCCATGCCGGCCATACCGCCGCCGAGAGCCCGCAGCACCTGGTCGGGCGTGCGGCCGGTCCCGTCCAGCCAGTCGTCCAGGACCACCACCAGCTCGGCGTCGTAGTCGCCGGGCTCGCGGGGGTCGTCGACGATCACCACGCCGTGCAGGCCGCGGTCCAGCTGCACGCCGACGTGCGGGTGGTACCAGTAGGTCCCCGGGTCCCGCATGGTGAACCGGTAGGTGCCGTCGCGGCCCGGCGCGATCGCGGGCGCGGGCAGGTCCGGGACGCCGTCCTGGTCCCATGGCACGGCCATGCCGTGCCAGTGGATCGTGGTCGGGTCTGGCAGGCGGTTGCGCAGCCGCACCTCCAGCACCTCCCCGGCGGTGCCGCGCAGGAGTGGGCCGGGAATCTGGTCGCCGTAGGCCCAGGTGCGGACCACCCGGCCGCCGAGGTCCAGCTCGGTCTCGGCGGCGGTCACGGTGGCGACCCTGGCGGATGGACCGGCGGTGGGCGGGGTGGGGTTGGGCGGGCCGGCGGCCGGCTCCGCCGCCGGCCCGCTGGTCCCCGGCTCCGGACCGACCGGGGACTTCCCGGGCGCGCCTCCGGCCGCGGCCAGGCGCACGCCGGTGCCGCCGCTGGCCAGCCCGAGCAGCGCGATGCCGCCGCGGGTCAGCACCTGGCGGCGGGTCAGGCGATGACCTCGTGGCACGCTGGGGCTCCAGTCGGCTGTCCGGTGGTGACGGAGCCGACCCTATGGAACCCGCCTAACCGTTCGCTAACGGGCGTCCAGGCGGAAATCGAAATCGCTTGCGGGCTCGACCACGTCCATCTGGGCCTTCTGGAGCTTGCCGGAGTAGTCCCAGTTCATCGCCTGCCAGGTTGTGAACTGCTCCAGGACCCAGATGCCCGACTGGCGGCTGCCGTTGCCGGACAGGCCGTTGCCGCCGAAGGGCAGGTGAGCCTCGGCGCCAGAGGTGGAGTTGTTGACGCTGACCATGCCGGCGCGGCACCGCTCCGTGAACTGGAAGGCCGTCCTTGGGTCGCGGGTGTAGATGGCGGCCGACAGGCCGTAGCCGTGCCCGTTGGCGAGCGCCACGGCCTCGTCCAAGCTGCCGTAGGCCGCCACCCCGACGATCGGCCCGAAGGTCTCGATGCGGTACAGGTCGTCGCCGGCGGTGACCCCCGAGACCACCGTCGGGTGCACGTACAGGCCGGCCTGCGCGTCGCCGACCAGGCCCTGGCGTGGGTTGGCGGCGGTGATGCGACCCACCCCGGTGGAGCCGTGGAGCTTGTGGTGGCCGTCGACCATCCCCAGGAAGCCCTCGAACCGCTCCAGATAGGGCTCGCCCAGCAGCGGCCCGTAGAGCACGTCCTGGAACGGGTCGCCGACGGCTGCCGACGACACCGCCCGGTCGAAGCGGTCCAGGAAGTCGTCGTAGACGCTGTGGTGGACGATCGCGGTGCCCAGCGAGGTGCAGCGCTGGCCGGCGGTGCCGAAGCCGCTGAACAGCGCGCCCTCCACGGCCAGGCCGAGGTCGGCGTCGGGCGCCACCACCAGAGGGTTCTTGCCGCCGAGCTCGAGGCATGGCGACTGGAGGTGCCGCCCGGTCAGCTCGCCGAGCCGCCGGCCGACCGCGGTCGAGCCGGTGAAGCCCAGCTTGTCGACCTGGCCTGCCTCCAGCGCCAGCTCGAGCCCGTCGAGGGTGGCCTGCCCGTCCGCCTGCACCAGGTGCAGCGCGCTGGCCGGCACGCCGCCGTGCCACAGCAGCTCCGCCAGTGCCTGCGCCACCGCGCCGGCCTGCTCCGACGGCTTCCACACCACCGTGTTGCCGCACAGCAGCGCCGGCACCAGGTACCAGGACGGCACCGCCGCCGGGAAGTTGGCGGCGGTGACCACGGCCGCGACCCCGACCGGCCGGCGGAAGGTGAACAGCTGCTTGTCGGGCATCTCGCTGGGCACGGTCTGCCCGTACAGCCGCCGGCCCTCGCCCAGGAAGAAGGTGCAGGTGTCGATGACCTCCTGGACCTCGCCGAGCGACTCGCGCCAGGGCTTGCCGGTCTCGCGGGTCACCAGCGTGGCCAGCGCCTCCTTGTTGGCCTCGACCAGCCGACCCACCTGCTGGATCACCCGACCGCGCACCGGCGGCGGCAGCGCCGCCCACGCCGGCTGCCCGTCGCGGGCGGCCTGGCAGGCGCGCAGGAAGGTCGCGGCGTCCGCCAGCTCCAGCTCCGCCACCACCTCTCCGAGGTTGGCCGGGTTGCGGGAATGCAGCACCCTGGACTCCGCCGGGCGTGCCAGCTCCCCGGAGATCACCGACCCGAGACGCACCGTTGCGACCACCTCCTCCGAGTGCCGGTCATGTACGCACGCGCCGCGGGTACGTGACCGGCGGGCGCTCACAGGGTCGATCTTCGACGCTGGGCGCCGGTCGGACAAGACCAGGAGGGCCGATGTCACGAGAGGACCACGGCGGTGGGCTCGCGGCCGCGCTGCGCGCGGCGGTCGGCGGCGAGGTGGACTTCGGCGGGGGCAGGCGGGCGGAGTACTCCGGCGACGCGTCGCTGTACCGCTGCGTGCCGCTGGGCGTGGTCTTCCCGCGCGACGCCGGCGATGTCGAGGCCACGCTGGCGACCTGCCGCCGAGCCGGCGTCCCGCTGACCTTCCGCGGCGGCGGGACCAGCATCGGCGGGCAGGCGGTCGGGCACGGCGTGGTGGTGGACTGCTCCCGCCACCTGGACCGGATCGTCGAGGTCGACCCCGACCGCCGCGTCGCCAGGGTGCAGCCTGGCGTGGTCCTGGACGACCTGCGGCGGGCGGCCGCCGTCCACGGCCTGGACGTGGGACCAGACCCGTCCACCCACAGCCGCTGCACGCTCGGCGGCATGATCGGCAACAACGCCTGCGGCTCCCACTCGGTGGCCTGGGGCCGGACCGCCGAGAGCGTGGTCGCGCTGGAGCTGCTGCTGGACGACGGCACCCGCATGACCGCCGCGGCCACCCCCGCGGACGCCACCGAGCGCGCGGTCGCCGCCGGCGGGCGGGTCGGGGCGCTGCACGCCGGCCTGCGCGAGCTGGTCGCCGACGGGCAGACGACCATCCGCGCTGAGCTCGGGCGCTTCCCCCGCCAGGTTTCGGGTTACGCGCTGGAGCAGCTGCTGCCGGAGCGGGGCTTCGACCTGGGCCGCGCGCTGGTCGGCAGCGAGGGCACCTGCGCGGTCGTCCTGGAGGCCACGGTCGCCCTGATCGAGCCGCCGGCCGCTCGCGGCCTGGTGCTGGTGGGCTTCGACGACCTGGCCGCCGCGGCCGACCACGCCCCGGCGATCATGGAGGGCGGGCCGCTGGCGTGCGAGGGAATCGACGTCGAGATCCTCGACACCGTGCGGCGGCGCGGCGGGACCGTCCCGGCGCTGCCCGACGGGGAGGCCTGGCTGTACGTGGAGGTCGGCGGCGCTGAGCCGGCCGAGGCGCGGTCGGCCGCCGAGCGGCTGGCGCGCGAGCTGGCGCGGACGCCGGGCGTCCGGGGCACGCTGGCGGTCGCCGACCCGCGCGCCCAGCGCGCGCTGTGGCGGATCCGCGAGGACGGCGCGGGCCTGGCCACGCGGCTGCCCGACGGGCGCGAGGCGTGGCCGGGCTGGGAGGACGCCGCCGTCCCGCCGGAGCGGCTCGGCGCCTACCTGCGCGGCTTCCACGGGCTGCTTGACCGCCACGGCCGTCACGGGGTGCTCTACGGGCACTTCGGCGAGGGCTGCGTGCACGTGCGCATCGACTTCGACCTGCACGCCGAGGGCGGGCTCGCCCGCTACCGGGCGTTCGTCGAGGAGGCCGCCGACCTGGTGATCGGGCTCGGTGGTTCGCTGTCGGGCGAGCACGGCGACGGGCGGGCGCGCTCCGAGCTGCTCCCGCGCATGTACGGTCCCGAGGTCATCCGCCTGTTCGAGCGCTTCAAGGCGATCTGGGACCCCGCCGGCCTGTTCAACCCCGGCGTGCTGGTCCGCCCGGCCCGGATCGACGAGGACCTGCGGCCCGCCGCGCCGAGCCGGTTGCCGGTGGCGCTGCGCTATCCCGACGACGGCGGCGACCTCGGGCTGGCGCTGGCTCGCTGTGTCGGCGTCGGCAAGTGCCGCGCCGCCGGTGGCGGGGTCATGTGCCCGAGCTTCCGGGTCACCGGGGACGAGCGCGACTCGACCCGAGGGCGCGCACGGACGCTCCAGGAGATGCTCGCCGGCGGGGTGGTCGCCGACGGCTGGCGCTCGAAGGCGGTCCGCGACGCGCTGGACCTCTGCCTGTCGTGCAAGGGCTGCAAGCGCGACTGCCCGGTCGAGGTGGACATGGCCACCTACAAGAGCGAGTTCCTGTACCAGCACTACCGCCGGCGGCCGCGGCCGGCCGCGCACTACGCGCTCGGCCGCCTGCCGTTGTGCGCCCGGCTGGCCTCGCTCGCCCCCGGAGTGACCAACCGCCTGACCGGCGGGCGGCTGACCGGCGCCGCGCTGCGCCGGCTCGGGGGGATCGCCCAGGAGCGGCCGCTGCCGCGCTTCGCGCCACGCACGCTGCGCGCGTGGTGGCGGGAGTTCGAGCCGGCGGCGGGCGGTCACGGTCAGGAGGTGCTGCTGTGGGTCGACACCTTCACGGAGCACTTCACCCCGCGGGTCGGTCAGGCGGCCGTGGCGGTGCTGGAGGCGGCGGGCTTCCGGGTCCGGCTTCCCGACCGGCCGCTGTGCTGCGGGCTCACCTGGCTGTCGACCGGCCAGCTCGGCGGCGCGCGGCGGCGGCTGCGCCGCACGATCGAGGTGCTGGAACCGGCGCTGCGGGCGGGGACGCCACTGGTGGTGCTGGAGCCGAGCTGCGCCGCCGTGCTCGGGGACGACGCCCGCTCGCTGCTCGGAGACGGCGAGCCGGTCCGCCGGCTGGCCGGCGCCACCCACACGCTGGCCGAGCTGCTGGAGCGGCGGGCGCCGGACTGGCGGCCGGGGACGCTGGACCGCCGGGTGGTGGTGCAGACGCACTGCCACCAGCACGCGGTGCTCGGCAGTGCCGCCGACGACCGGGTCCTCGAGCGTCTCGGCGTCCGGGCCGAGCGGCTGGATGCCGGCTGCTGCGGCATGGCCGGCAACTTCGGGTTCGAGGCCAGCCACTACCAGACCTCGGTCGCGGTCGCCGAGGTCGGCCTGCTGCCGGCCCTGCGCCGCGAGCCGCCGGGCACGGTGGTGCTGGCCGACGGCTTCAGCTGCCGCACCCAGGTCGAGCAGCTCGCGGGCAGGCCCGCGCTGCACCTGGCCGAGCTGCTGCGCGACGCGTTGCCGCCGCGGGATCAGCGGGCGGCGCCGCCGTAGACGCGGTCTGGCCGGATCCCTTGGAGTGCCCTTGGAAGGCCCGGACCCTCCTCGACAAATCCGGCGAAAATCGGAGTGGCCGGCTACTCTCCGTTGCTGCGGAGAGCGAGGCCAATCGTGGCCCTGCCCATGGCGCTGGAGCCCTACCATTGGACCTGCAGGTAACCTGGTTCATGCTTCCTGAGCAGCGTCCCTTCCGGGAGCTGCACTGGCTGTCGCGCATGCCCGGCGCCGAGATCACCGCCGTCGGCCAGCCCCGCCCGCCCGAGCGGGTGGACTTCGTCGCCCGCCCCTACCGCCAGCCGACCAGGCGCTTCGTCGAGGCCGGCGCGCTGGCCTGGCTGCGCCGGCTCGACTCGCTGCCCAGGACCCACGGGTGGCTCGCGTCGCTCGAGCTGTGCTCGCTGGTCACCGGGCAGGTGAGCGGGCTGGCGCGGCGCCGTGGCCAGCGCCAGGCCGTGCTGGTTTGGGCCAACGACCCCGCCACCCCGCTGTACCGGCTGCCGCCCTACCGGCAGGCCCTGCGGCGCGCCCGCTCCGCCGACCTGTTCCTGTGCTTCGTCGAGGCGGCGCGCCAGCACTGCCTGGCGCTGGGGCTCGAGGCGGAGCGCTGCGCGGTGGTGCTGCCCGGCGTTGACACCGAGCTGTTCCACCCCACCGGCGAGCCGGTCGCGGAGCCGGTCGCGCTGTTCGCCTCGTCGCTGGCCCCCAACAAGGGGATCGACCGGGTGCTGGAGGCCCACCGCCTGGTGCGGCGCCGGCTGCCCGAGGCACGACTGGAGGTGCTCGGCCGCGGCCCGCTGGAGGGGCTGGTGCGCCGCGAGGCCGAGCGGCCCGGCAGCGGCGTGACCTTCCTCGGCGGCGGCGACCGGGCCTGTGTGGCCGAGACGCTTCGGCGTGCCGCCGTGTTCGTGACCGCGCCGCGGCCGACGCCCGTCTGGAACGAGCAGTTCGGCCTCGCCTACATCGAGGCCATGGCCAGCGGGCTGCCAGTGGTCACCACCGCGTGCGGCTCCAACCACGAGGCCGTGCGCGAGCCCAACCTGCGCGTCCCAGATGACGCCGAGGCGCTGGCCGCCGCGCTGCTGGAGTTCCTCTCCGACCCGGAGCGCCGCGCCCGCACCGGAGCGGCCAACCGCTGTCTGGTGCTGGACCGTCACCAGCTCGACCGCCAGTGCGCGCGCCTCGGCGAGGTCTTCCGCCGCTTCAGCGATCCGTAGGAGGCCGGCCCGGCTCCGAGCGGGCCGGCTCCGAGCGGCCCGGGGTGGGCGCGCCTGCCAGCGCGCCGGCGAGGTAGGCGGCGGCCTCCCAGGCGCGCATGGCGAGCAGGCCGGCGGCGTGCGTGGGGTCGGCGGCGAGCAGGCGCCGGTGGCGCCACAGCGCGCCCAGGGTCGCGCCGATCTGGCCAGACACCGCCCCGGGATTGCTGCGCCGGTAGGCGGGAAGGCTCCTGCCGTAGTAGAAGCGCTTGCCGGCCAGGCCCCACAGCCCGAGCCTGCCCTCGTGGTGGAGGACCATGGTGTCGGCCCAGGCCAGCGTCTCTCCCGCCGCCAGCAGCCGGTTGCGCAGGTCGGCGTCCTCGATGCCGGTCAGGTCGGCGAAGCCGCCGCTGGCCCGCAGCCAGTCGGCACGCAGCAGTCGCGGCGCCTCGATGCGCGACTCGCCGTGGTAGCAGCGCCGCTCCAGCGCGCGGCAGCGCGTCCAGAAGCCGCTGCCCACCGTGGACTCCGGCAGGAACACGCCAACGGCTCCGGCGGCCAGCCCCGCCTCCAGCGCCCGCTCCACCGAGTCGGGGGCGAGCTCCATGTCGGCGTCCAGCCACAGGACCCACTCGCCGCGCGCCTCGGCCATGCCGAGGTTGCGCTGCCGGCTGCGCTCCGGCCCGCGGCGGAGCACCCGGTCGGCGACCCCGCCGGCCAGCTCGAAGGTGCCGTCGGCGCTCCAGTTGTCGACCACGATCAGCTCGATCGGCCGGTGGGTCTGGGACCGGACCGATTCGAGGCAGGTGGTGATGGTCCGAGCGGCGTCCCTGGTCGGCACCACCACCGAGACGAGCGGGCTCACGTCCGCGGCTCCGAGTCCTCGATTGCGCGCTGGTCGCCCGGGGGCGGGCGTTCCAGCTGGCGGGGCGGAGCCGGCAGGCTGGCGCGCACAGAGCGCAGGGTGCCGAGCACCAGCAGGGCCAGGCCCGTGCCCGCGACCACGTGCGGGAGCAGGCTGCCGGCGGCGAACTCGGGGCTGAGCGTCGCCCGGGTCGGCAGGCCGGGGGCCAGCACGGTGACCGGCAGCAACAGGAAGGCCACCAGCGAGGCGAGCAGCAGCACGCGTGGCGTCGGGGCCAGCAGCAGGTCCCAGAGCACGATCGCCGCGGCCAGGGCCAGGCCGCCGCGCCCGCCGAGGAAGGCGAGCACGGCCGCCAGCCCGACCCACCCGACCAAGGTGCGGCCAGCGGGGCGCCGGAGCCGGAGCGCCGTCATGGCCCCGGGCCCCCGCGCGCGTGGCGTCGCTGCGGCACCCGGCCCAATCAGCCACACCCCGGGACGCGTCGCGAGGCCATCGGCACGACCTTGAGCACGGCGGAGGCGAGACGGGGGTGGTGCGGGAGGGTCTTCCAGGCCATCCGCATGGCCGGCTGGTAGGCCAGCTGGTAGGCGGCCAGGCGCCAGGCCACGTCGGGCGAGCTGCGCCGGACCGCCGGCGCCCCCGGGGGCCGCCGGAAGGCGTACACGCGCACGCCGTTCCACCAGCGCGGGTCCTCCTCGCGCTCGGCGGCGAGGTCGAACAACAGCTCGTAGCCGGGGTGGGCGGCCAGGTAGCGCTCCGTCGCGTGGGCGACCATCGGCCAGGAGGCGTCGTCGACCACCACCAGCGCGCGGTCGGCGAGCCAGCGCTCCGCAACGCCCAGCGCCAGGTAGTGGGGCAGGCGCCCATGCGCGCCGTCGTAGAAGTAGACGCCGACGGGCGCGTCGAGCAGGCGCTGGCGCCGCAGCAGCCGGAAGCAGTCCCCCTCCAACAGCCGCAGCCGCTCCCGGTCGACCCAGCGGTCCAGGTTGCCGAGGAGCTCGTCCCTGGTGGCGCCGGCGTCCAGATTGAACTCGACGAAGTTCTCGACCGCGTAGAAGCGGGCGTGCTGGTTGCCGAGCATGGCGCCGATCAGCGACAGGCCCTTGAAGCTGCCCACCTCGAGATAGGCCTCGCCCGGCTCCAGGTGGGCCGCGGCCAGGTTCAGCAGCGCCAGCTTGGACTCGGTGGCCATGCCGGGGACGTCGTCGAGCAGCGCGCGGAAGCGCCGGTCCCGCGGGTGCGGGGCACTCAGGTCCCCGCCGAACGCTCGGGGCAGCTCCATCCGGAACGCGTCGAGCCGCATCGCTCCCCTTCCCACCCTATTGCCTGGTCTGGCACCGAGAGCCTATCGTGCAACGGTTAGTAACAGCAGGCTATTTTCGTCGCAAATGTTTGTGTAGTGTTGGCCGGGAGCCGGAGCCACGTGGCCGGGTTCCCCAAGGACGCCGTGCTGCGGGAGGCCGAGGTGGGTCGTCGGGTGGGGTACGTGCTCGTGTTCGTGGGGTTCTTCCTGCTCTTCTCCGGGCTGTCGGTGCGCTTCTACGCGTACCCGAGGCTTCAGAAGGCCCCGCTCAACCAGTACTCGGCGCCGGTCGCCGTGGGGAGCGCGACCTATTTCAACCGGAAGCAGCTCAGAGAGGTGAACGCCCAGATCCAGAACATCCGAACGGTCAAGGGCGACGCCAAGGCGGGCAACTCCAGCACGGCCGTGTGGGACAGCTTCACGGCCACCAAGGACCTCGGCGACGACGGCGTCCTGGACGCGTCCCGGGAGCGCGTCGCCCTGGACCGCGTCACCGGCGAGTCCAAGCACTGCTGCGGCGACCAGCCACCCCACAGTGGGCTGACCTTCAAATTCCCCTTCAACACCCAGAAGCGCGCCTACTCGTTCTGGGACACCATGGCCAAGCAGGCCTTCCCGGCCACCTACGCCGGGAGCGAGCGGATCCGGGGCCTGGAGGTCTACCGCTTCGAGCAGCGCTTCAACAACGTGCGGCTCGAGACGTTCCAGGTCAGCGGCGCGCAGGCGGGCCAGCCGGGCGTCGCCACCGTCCCCGCCACGATCATGTACAGCAACGTCAAGACGCTGTGGGTCGAGCCGCGCACCGGCATCATCGTCAAGGCCGGCCAGGACGTCACCCGGCTGCTGCAGACCGACGCCGGCGTGACCGTCCTGACGGCCTTCAAGGGCAGCCTCGTCTACGACGACGACACCGTCCGCGGCAACGTCGACGACGCCAGGGCCGCCATGAGCCAGCTCCGCATGATCCAGTGGATCCTCCCGATCGGCGCGCTGGCGCTCGGAGTGGTGCTGATCGTGGCCGGCGTGATGATGATCGCGCGCCGCCCCACCGGCACGCCCGTCGCCGGCCAGACGGAGGAGCTGTCGCCGCAGCCGGAGCCGCAGCCGCAGCGGGAGCCGCAGCCGCAGCCGGAGCCGGAGCCGCGGGCCGACGCCCACTGACCCCGCTGAAGGGCCGCGCGGGCCTCTGGGCGGCCGCCGGGCTGGCCGCGCTCGCGCTGACGCCGCTGCTGGGGCGCGGCTACGTGCTCGCCTACGACATGGTGTTCGTGCCGCGCATGCCGCTGGGACGCGACCTGCTCGGGCTCGGCACCTCGGTCGCCCGCGCCGTGCCCAGCGACCTGCTGGTCGCGCTCGCCTCGCGCTTCGCCCCGGCCGACATCGTCCAGAAGCTGATCCTGGCGGGGATCTTCGTGCTCGGCGGCTGGGGCGCCGCGCGCCTGGCGGCCGGGGCCAGCATCCCCGGCGAGGCGACCGGCGCGCGCCTGGCGCCCGCGGCCGCCGCGGCCGGCTGCGCGGCCGCCGCGGCGCTGTTCGTCTGGAACGCGCACGTCTACGAGCGGTTGCTGATGGGGCACTGGGCGCTGCTGGTCTCCTACGCCGCGCTGCCGTGGGTGGTGCGCGCGGCGCTGGACTACCGCGCCGGCAGGGCGCGGGTCCACCGGCTGGTGGCCGCGCTGGCGGTGGCGGCGTGCGGCAGCCCGCCGGGCTCGGTGATCGCGGCGGCCACCGCGCTGGCCGTGGTCGCCGGCCGGCCCTGGCGGCGGGCCGGCGCGGTGCTGGCCGCCGCGCTGGTGCTGAACCTCCCCTGGCTGCTGCCGAGCCTGCTGCGCCCCGGCGGGGTGCCGGTGCGGCCGGCCGGCGCCGCCGCCTTCGCCTCCAGGCCGGACGGGCCGTTCGGGACGCTCGGGAGCCTGCTCGGGCTCGGCGGCATCTGGAACTCGCTGGTCACTCCGCCCGGGCACGGCTTGTGGGCGTGGTGGCCGGGATTCGCGGTGGTGCTGGTCGTCGCGGTGGTCGGCTGGCGGGAGATCCTGCGCCGCTGGGACCGCGGCGCCGCCATCGGGCTGCTGGCGGCCGCGGCGATCGGGCTGCTGCTGGCGAGCGCCTATGCCGTCCCGGCCCTGCGCGGCGCGCTTGACTTCACCATCGCGCACGTGCCCGGCGGCGGCATGATCCGGGACGCGCAGAAGTTCGTCGCCCCGCTGGCGCTGGTGGAGGCGATCGGCTTCGGCGCCGGCGTGGAGCGGGTGCTGGCGCTGCTGAGCCCGGGCCGCTGGCGGGCGGTGGCAGCGGTCGCACTGGTCGCCGCGCCGGTGCTCCTGGAACCGGGGCTCGCCTGGGGCGCGGCCGGGCGGCTCGGCACCGCCACCTACCCGCGCCAGTGGCGGCAGGCTCGCCAGGTCATGGCGGCCGACCCCCAGGCCGGGGCGATGCTGGTGCTGCCCTGGCACCTCTACATGGGGTTGCCGTGGAACGGCGACCGCGTGGTGCTCGACCCGGCGCAGCGGTATTTCACCCGCCGCGCCGTCGGCAACGACGACCTGGAGCTGGAGCGCCTCACCGTGGCCGGCGAGGACCCCTACGGTGGTCGCCTCGGCCCGCTGGTCCGCGGCGCCGCGCCGCTGGCGGCGGCGCTGCCGGCGCAGGGCATCCGCTACGTGCTGGTGCTCAAGGTGGCGGAGTGGGCCGAGTTCACTCCGCGGCTGGCCGGAGCGCGGCAGCTGCTCGACGGCGCGGACCTGGCGCTGTACCTGGTTCCCGGTCCGGCCTCCGCCGTGCGGTTCGGCGTGCCGCCGGCCACGCCGGTGGTCGCCGGCGACCTGCTCGCACTCACCACAGCGGCGTGGGCGTGGATCGGGGTGCTACCGGGAGTAGCCCTCTGGCGGCGCCGGCTGCTATTGTTCGGGCGGGCCGGAGAAGGGAGCCATCGATGAGTCCGACCGTCCGGGTCTTCATCTCGCTCGCCGTGGGCGCGCTGCTGCTGGCGTTCGCAGCCTCCTTAACGCTGGTGACCGCCTCCAGCAGCGAGCCCACCTCGAAACGGCCGCTGGTCATCTACGGGCGCTGACACGTCCACCCTTCGGGGGTGGCCGCCTACTAGATGGCCCGCTCCGTGCCCGCGGCCGGAGCCACCGCCGCATCCAGGACCGCCGCGAACTCGGCGGCGGCGCGCTCCCAGGTGAAGGTGGCGCAGCGGTGCCGGGCCGCGTCCCCCAGCGACCGCCGCAGCGCATCGTCGGTCAGCAGCCGCTCGATCTGAGTCGTGAACTCCTCAGGCCCCTCGGCCAGCAGCCCGGTCTCGCCGTCGACGATCGATTCGGCCAGGCCCCCCGCCCAGCGGAGCCCGACCGCGGGCGTGCGGTGCGCCGCCGCCTCCATCACCGCCAGGCCCCAGCCCTCCTTCATCGAGGGCATCGCCAGCACCCAGGCCGAGGCGAGCAGCTCCTGCTTGGTCACCTCGCCGACGAACCCGTGGAAGCGCACCGCCTGGCCGAGCCCCAACCGCTCGGCCGTCTCGCGCAGCCGCGGCTCCCACCAGCCACGCCCGACCACGTCCAGGCGCAGCGACGGTAGGCGCTCGCGGATGCGGGCGACCGCCTCCAGGGCGTACTCGACGCGCTTGTGGGGCACCAGCCGGCCGAGCACGCACACGGTCGGCACCTCCGCTCTGGGCGCCGCGGGCTCGGCCGGCAGCGGCCCGGCGCCGTTGTGGATCACGGTGATCGCGTCCTCGCGGACGCCGAGTCCGGCCAGCTCACGCCGCGTGCTCTGCGAGACGGCCACGTAGCGCGCGCGGCGGTAGGCGCGAGGCGCGACGGTGGACTCGAGCCACCAGCCGAGCCGCGCCAGCGGCCGTGGCAGCACAACCCTCCACTGCTCCCGGTGGACGTGGTGCACCAGCACCACGACCGGGCGCCGGCACCACAGCGCCGACAGGAAGGGCATGCCGTTGTGGACGTCGACCACCGCCTGGTGGGCGCCCAGCCGCCCGGTGGCGTGCAGCAGGAACGCCCGCAGGTACACGGTGCGCTGCGAGCCGCGCCGCAGCACCCGCACGCCGCCGGCGACCTCCTCGGCGGGAGCGCCCGGGTGGGCCGCGCAGACCAGCGTGACCGGCCGGCCGCCGGTCGCCAGCCCGGCGGCCACGCGCTCGACGAACAGCTCGGAACCTCCGCCCTCGGGGTTGGTGGTGTCGCGCCAGTTCAGGATCACGACACCTGCGGGGCGGCGGTCGCCATCAGGGGAATGATCGGACGGCGTTGTCGGCGGCAGCGGGGTGCTCATACCGCTACGGACAGTAACACAAGGGGCGAGCGCAAGTGTAGCCGCGGTTGCGCTGGCTCCGGCCGGCCGCGGACCGGCGCCAGTGGCCGCGCTCAGCCGCGCCCGGCGCTGCCGGCGGGGGCAGGGGTCAGCGCTGGTTCCGGGGCGAGTCGCCCAACTCGTCCACACTGCCGGGTCCGGCACCGGGGTCCTCGGCGGTGGCGTCCAGCTCCGGGTCCAGTGACGGCAGCGGGCGTCCCTCGGCGGCTTCGCGCAGGACCTGCTCGGTGAGGTCCGCGGCTGCCGGGCGCTCGTCGTCGACGGCTTCGCCGGCGTCGACGTCCGGCTCGGGCCTGCCAGGCGTCCTCGCGTTGCGGACCTCGGCCGGCGTCGCCGGGAACAGCGGCTCCTCCGGCGGCTCCAGCGGCTCGTTCTCCTCAAGGGAGCGGGTCACGTCGTCGGTGATCTCCGCGTCAGGACCGGCCAGCATGTCGGTGGAGCCGACCAGCACCTCGTCCTCGTCGATGGGCTCGATCTCCTCGGCCAGCGGCGGGCGCCCGGTCCCCTCCCGCAGCGCGGGATCGATCTGGAGGCGGTCCACCACCGGGACGCCGAACCGCTCGGCGACCAGCAGCGCCCGGTCGGCCTCCTCGGGGCTCGCCACCGACCCGCCGACCACCAGGGCGTCGTTGCGCATGGCCAGCACCACCCGGCTGTCGTCGACGCCCTCGTCGTCGTGCAGCGCCCGCGTCACCTCGTCCAGGTCGGCAGGCTCCGCGTCGAGCTCGCGCGGGCGTCCGCTCCTGTCGTCCATTGGATCCTCCCGTTGCGGTCAGGCTGCATCTTGCGGCGCGGGCTGCGTACCCGACCCGCTGGCTGGTAATCCATCTGGAAGTCGCCTTGTCAGATACCCCATAGGGGTATATGGTGTGCTTCAGGGTGTGGAGGATAGCTGGTCGGGAGAGGCAATTGCGTGACACACCGACAGACCCGCCAGTCGTGACGCAGCACCATCCCGAGCATGAGCCGGCGGTTCGCGAACCCGGCCACCAGGTACATGGCCCGCAGCCGCGGCATGGCGCCCACGCGGAGCATGGCGCCCGCGCGGCGTGCTCAGCGTGATCCGCCTGTCCCGGGCCAGCTACCGCAAGATGCTCCAGAACCTCGCCTGGGCCACCGGCTACAACCTGATCGCCGTGCCGCTGGCGGCCGGGGTACTGGCCTGGGCCGGTCGACCTGACCGAGGGCCGGGTGCACACCTTCCGGGGCCGGCGGGTGTGGGGAGCGGCTCCCGCCGGGTACCTGCGCGACAAGAGCACCCGCTACCTTCCCGACCCGGCCTGAGCGCGCCGTCGCCGGCCATTCCTCTCCCACCGGGCACGTGGCCGCGCCAGCGGACCGTGGCCGCGCCAGCGGACCGCCCGGCGCGGCGCTACGCCAGGCGCTCCACGATCATCGCCATGCCCTGGCCGCCGCCGACGCACATCGTCTCCAGGCCCAGCGTCGCGTCGCGGGAGCGCAGGCCGTTCAGGAGCGTGCAGGTGATGCGGGCGCCGGTCATCCCGAACGGGTGGCCGACCGCGATCGCGCCGCCGTGGACGTTGAGCTTCTCCACGTCGATGCCGAGGTCGCGGTAGCTCGGGATCACCTGCGCAGCGAACGCCTCGTTGATCTCCACCAGGTCCATGTCGTCGATGGTCATCCCAGCCCGCGCGAGCGCCCGCCGGGAGGCCTCCACCGGCCCGAGCCCCATGATCTCCGGCGACAGCGCGGTCAGGCCGGTGGCCACGATCCGCGCCAGCGGTGTGATGCCGAGCTGCCTTGCCAGCTGGTCCGACATCACCACCACCGCGGCGGCCCCGTCGTTGAGTGGGCAGCAGTTGCCGGCGGTCACGGTGCCGTCCGGACGGAAGACCGGCTTCAGCCCGGCGAGGACCTCAACGGTCGTCCCGGGCCGGGGCCCGTCGTCGGCGCTGACGACCCGGCCGTCCGGCAGCGCGACGGGGGTGATCTCGCGCTCGAAGAAGCCCTCGGCGATGGCTTTCTCGGCCCGGTTCTGCGACATCGCGCCGAACTCGTCCTGGTCCTCGCGGGTGATGCCGCGCAACTCGGCGACGTTCTCGGCGGTCTGGCCCATGGCGACGTACACGTCTGGCAGGGTCCCGTCCTCGCGCGGGTCGTGCCAGTGCTCCGCCCCGCCCTGCGCGCGGCGACCGGTGCGCTGCTGCGCCTCGGCAAAGGACGGGTTCACCCACGGGTTGCCGAGCTTGTCGCGCGGGTCGGCGCCCGGCCGCGGCGGCGGGGTGTCGGCGTTGCCCTTCACGTAGCGGGACACGCACTCGACGCCCGCCGACACGAACGCCTCGCCCTCCCCCGCCTTGATGGCGTGGAAGGCCATCCTGGTGGTCTGGAGGCTGGAGGCGCAGTAGCGCGTCAAGGTCGTTCCCGGCAGGTCGTCGCGGCCGAGCAGCACGGCGACCACGCGGGCCATGTTGAACCCCTGCTCGCCCCCTGGGACCCCGCAGCCCAGCATCAGGTCGTCGAGCCGGCCCGGGTCGAGTTGCGGCACCTGCTCCAGGGCGGCGCGGACGATCCGCGCGGCCAGGTCGTCGGGCCGCAGGTCCTTGAGCGACCCCTTGTAGGCGCGACCGATCGGCGAGCGGGTGGCGGCGACGATGACGGCCTCGGGCATGGTGATCCTTTCAGGTCACGCCGGCCGGCGCCGGCCGGCGCTCCAGTTCCTCGAGAACACCATACCCACCCGGGCAACGCCCCCGGGGAAGCCCCCGATCGGTTGCAGTCGTCGCCGCCGAAGCCCTCCGGGTGATCCCGGAGGGCTTCGGCGGCAGGCCGCACCCGCCCGGCGCGGCCCCGGGCGGACTCGGCACAGTGCGGCAACCGACGGGAATCACCGGCCGCCTGGAGGGATTCCCCCTGGGCATCCGACTCGCATGCGTGGCTTGTCGAGAAAGCTGAGACCGCCCATGAACCAGGCAAGGAACGATGGGGCCCACGACGACGGGTGGTACCACGACGACCACGGGCTGCCCCCGTCGCTCGGGGTGTGGCCCCTCGGCCGGACCTACGTCCATTCCAGCGACGGCGCTCTGAACACCGGCCCCGCCACCAACGGCCCCGGCGGCCCCTCCGGCGCCAGCGGCCCAGCCACCAACGGCCATCGCGGCCGGCCCGGCGCCAGCGGCCCAGCCACCAACCGCCGCCGCCGCGGGGGCGCGCCCGACCCGACTCCGCCGCAGAGCGGCCGCCCACCGCTCTACCAGGTCGGCGGCAGGTACCGCGGCGACGACTGGCCAACCGATCCCGGCTTCCGCCGCGGCGACCTCGGCCTCGACGAGCCTCTCGATGACCCGGCCGCCGGCGGCCCCGACCCCGCGTCCGGCGAGCCCCGGCCTGCGCCGGCGCCACCGTCGCTGTACCCGCGGCTGGTGTTCCCGGTCGTGGGCTATGCGGCCATCACCTCGCTGGCGGCGGCCTATGCGCAGGCGATCCCGCTGCCGGTCACGGCCAGCCTGATCGTGATCCCGGCGGCCGGCCTCATCTTCAGCATGGGCATGCGCCACCCCGACTGGGGCAGGCGCGCGCTGGTCGGCTGGATCGCCGGGGTCGTCGCCGCCATCGTCTACGACATGCTGCGGCTGTCCCTGGCAAGAGTCGGCATCTGGGGCGACCCCATCCCGCCCATCGGCCGCCTGGTGCTGGCCGACCCGCACGCGAACTTCGCGTGGGGCTATCTGTGGCGTTTCGCCGGCCACGGCGGCGGCATGGGCATCGCCTACACCATGCTGGCGTGGCGGGGGGTGCGCAGCGGCATCGCCTACGGCACGCTCATCTGCTCGGGCCTGGTCGCGCTGCTGCTCTTCTTCCCCGCGGCACAGGTCCACTTCTTCCCGCTCACCCCCGTGACCGCCGCCGGCGCGTACGCCGGGCACTGGGTCTACGGGGTCGTTCTCGCCAGGATCACCTCGTGGTGGCTGCCGCCGGTCGAGCTCGGCGGCCGTCGTCGGTGACGACAGGCGCGGGCCTGACGCCGGCGACCCTTGCCGGGCACCTGTTCTCGCTCGCGCGCAGGTCACCGGCAGGGGCGATGACACACTGGACCCTCTTCGGCCAGTCTGGCGGCGTATGCCCGCCTTCGCTGGGTAAGCCAGTCCCCGCCGGCGCCGTGCAGGGCGGCGCCTTGAGCGTGTAGGAGACAGGACTGATGGGCATCGGCGTAAGCGTCTTCCTCATTGCCCTGGGTGCCATCCTCACCTTTGCGACCGATTTCGAGCTCTCGGGGTTCAACATCGACGTTGTCGGCATCATCCTCATGGTCGCCGGCGTGATCGGGCTGCTGATGACGCTGCTCGTCTGGGCTCCGCGGCGGCGCACTCGTGTGGTCGAGGAGCCTCCGGTCGTCGAGCGGCGCCGGATCTACGACGACCGCCCGCCGCTGTGACCGGTTCCGCCCGGAATTTCCACCTGACGCGGCGCGCCGCCGGCGGGATGGGATTGGAGACGAGCGGACCGAGCTCGTCGGGGATCGCAAAGGGGAACTAGACCCAGGGCAGCTCGCCGCGCTCGGCCCAGTACCGTTCCGGCGGCAGGGCCAGCCCGGCCAGCTCGGCGAGGTCGTCGCCGCTGAGCTCCAGCTGCTCGCCGGCCAGGTTGCCGGCGAGCTGCCGCGGGTCGACCGCCCCGGAGAGCACCACGTGCACCCACGGGTTGGCCAGCACGGCCGCGATCGCCACCGCGTCCACACCGGTGCCGTGGCGAGCGGCGACGCGCTGCAGCGTTCGCTGCTCCGCTCCGAGCCCGTGCGGGGTGAGCCGCCCGTTGGCGACCGCCTCCTTGACGATCACCCCCCAACCGCGCCCGTGCGCGTCGGCGAGGGCGGCGCCCGCCGACGGCTCCAGCAGGTTCCAGGTCGCCTGGACGGTCGCGAACGGGTTGACTCCGCCGACCTCGGCCTCCAGCGCCCGCAGCACGATCTCGCGCTGGCGGGGCCCGCTGGTGGTGAGCCCCACCGCCAGGCCCTGGTCGCGCAGGCTGGCAAGCTCGCCGAGCACCGCCCGGTCCGCCAGCACGCCGCTCTCCAGTGTGGCCGAGTGGATCTGGTACAGGCGAAGGTGGTCGCCCGAGCAGCTGGCGGCTCTCGCCCAGCTGGCGCCGCAGGGTGGCCAGCGAATGGTCCTTGACCTCCTGGACCTTCACGTCCATCCGCCAGTCGCCGGTGTAGGTGTAGCCCCATTTGGAACCCACGGTCACGGCGCCCGGCGCCAGCCCCCGCGCCCGCAGCCACTGGCCCAGGAACTCCTCGGCCCGGCCGTAGGAGCGGGCCGCGTCCACGTAGCGGATGCCGGCGTCGTAGGCGGCGTCCAGCAGCTCGTGTGACCGCAGCCGCAGGTCCTCCACGCCGCGGTCGGGCCCGAGGTCCTGGCCGCGGCCAAGCGTGATGTATGCCGGTCGGCCCACCGCCGCCAGTCCGACCCCCACCGGCGCCACCGGGAGCCCGGTTGCCCCGAGCGATCGCATGCTCGCCCCCTCGACGGTGCCATCGCCAGCGATGGCACGATGACCGGTTCCCGACGCGGATCATCATGGACCATCGCGGCGCGGGCGGGTGAGCAGCCAGGGCCAGGACTCACCTGGAGTGGATGATGACAGCTCACCCGGCCAGGGCGGAGCCTCGACCCCACCGGCCGACGAAGCGGCGAGTCCAGGTCGAGAGGTGACGCGGTGGCGGCGGCGGGCTACGAGATCCGCATCAAGGGACGCCTGAGCGAGGCCATGCAGACCGCGTTCGAGGAGTTCGAGGTCTCGACCGAGCCGGTGGAGACGGTCCTGCACGGGCAGGTGCTCGACCAGGCGGCGCTGCACGGCCTGTTGGACCGGATCGCGGCGCTCGGGCTGGAGCTGGTCGAGGTCCGCCGTCTGGCGGGTGACCCAACCTCGGGCCAGTAGCGCCCAAGGTTGCTCGGCCGAGCTTGCTCACCCGCGCAGGGTGAGCCACGTCACCCCATCTGGCGACCAAACGCCATCAGCAATTACAAACCCTGGCGTATTTCGCCAATTGATTTGCTCACCCTGAGCAGGGGCGGCGACTCCCCCTCCAGCCTGTGTTAGGGTGATGTCAGAGTCCAATTCTCCCGAGCAATGTTCCAAATGGAGCTGCTCAATTCTTTGGTGGCTGGGGCCAGCCGCCGAGAACCTAACCACAGGGCAGGCGGGGACAAGGGGGGGCGGGGAGAGTTGTCGCTGCACCCTGACGCGCCCGCGCGCAGGATTGCCCAGCATCCACCCGACCCGGTGGCGGAGACGCCGCTGCTGGGCTCCAAGGTGGTCATGCCAGACCTGCCCGCTGGCCTGATCGTGCGCCCGCGGCTGCTGGAGCTGCTCAGCGCCGGCAGGAACGGCGGCCTGACGCTGCTCGGCGCGCCGGCGGGGTTCGGCAAGACGGTGATGCTTCGGTCGTGGGCCTCCAGCGGGCACCTGGACGGCCCGGTGGCGTGGTTGTCTGTGGAGGCCGACGACAACGACGCCGGCCGCTTCTGGGCGTACGTGATCGCGGCCCTGGAGCGCTCCGGCGCTCTGCCGGCCGGCGCCGCCGCCTTGACCGCCTCCCACCAGGACGGCCAGATCGAGCTGGCGCCGCTGCTCAACGCGCTGGCGGGCGTCCAGCGGCCGGTGGTGCTGGTGCTCGACGACTTCCACGAAATCGGCGACCCGACCATCCTGCGGGGGGTGCAGTTCCTGATCCGCCACTGCCCACCGCGGCTGCGCCTGGTGATCGCCGCGCGCGCCGACCCCCGGCTGGCGCTCCACCAGCTCCGCACCAGCGGCAAGCTGACGGAGGTCCGCGTCGCCGAGCTGGCGTTCACCGTCGGCGAGGCCGCCGAGTTGCTGCGGGGCCAGGGTCTCGAGCTGAGCTCCGGCGACGTGGCCCTGCTCCACGGCCACACCGAGGGCTGGGCCGCCGGCCTCCGGCTGGCCGCGCTCACGCTACGGGACCACCCAGACCCCGCCCGCTTCATCGCCGAGTTCGCGGGCGACGACCGCAGCGTGGCCGACTACCTGACCGGCGAGGTGCTCGCACGCCAGCCGCAGCCGGTCCGGGCCATGCTGCTCCGCACCTCGATCCTCGACCGGCTCAACGGTGAGCTGGCCGACGCGCTCACCGGCCGCGACGACGGCGAGCGGATGCTGGCCGAGCTGGAGCGGGCCGGCGCCTTCGTGGTCCCGCTGGAGCGCCGGCACGCCTGGTACCGGTACCACCAGCTGTTCGCGGAGCTGCTGCGAGTCGAGCTGCGCCACGAGGCGCCCGAGCGGATCCCCGAGCTGCACCGGCGTGCCGCCGTCTGGTTCGCGGCCAAGGGCTTCCCCACCGAGGCGGCGCGCCACGCGCTCACCGCCGGAGACTGGCAGCTGGCCACCACCGTGGTGCTGGAGCACTGGCACGAGCTGGTGCTCGGCGACCCGATCATCCTTCGGGAGCTGCTCGGCCTGCTGCCGCCGGAACTGGCCGGGACCGACCCGGAGCTGGCGCTCGGGGCCGCGGCCGATCAGGCCGGCGCCGGCCTGCCGACCGACCAGCATCTCGCTGAGGTCCGCAGGCGCAGGCTGCCGCTGCTGGTGGCGACGCTGCGGCTCGGCGAGGCATGGCGCGCGGGCGACCTGGACGCGGTCGCGGTCGCGGCCCTGGAGATGCTCGCCCTGCTCGGCCAGGCGGGGACGGCCGCGGACCCGGGCGCGCACGACGCGGCTCGCGTGTTCGCGCTCGCGGCCCTGGCGGTGGCCGAGCGCTGCACCGGCGACCTGGAGGCCGCCGACGCCACCCTGCGGGAGGGCCAGGCGGTGGCGGCCCGGGCCGGCCTGGAGCGGCCGCTGCTGGACTCCACCAGCCAGCTCGCCCTGGTCGAGGCGGCGCGCGGCCGGCTACGGGCCGCCGAGCGCACGGCCCTCCAGGCGCTGGAGCAGGCCGAGCGGCAGGGTTGCGCCAAGGATCCCCAGACGACCGCCGCGCATCTTGCGCTGAGCGTGGCGTACGGGCACTGGAACGACCTGCCGGCGGCCGAGCACCACCTCGAGCAGGCCGTCGCCACGGCCCGCTCCGACAGCGCGCCGGCGGTCGTGGCCGGGGTGGCCTCGGTCCGGGCCTGGCTGCTCCAGGCCCGCGGCGACGTTCCCGGCGGCCTGGAGGCGATCTCCGCCGCCCGGCGGGACCTCGCCGCCTGGAGCCCGGTGCCGTACCTGGAGCGCCCGCTGGCCGTCAGCGAGGCGGAGCTGCGCATCGCCGCCGGCGACGCGATGAGCGCTCGGGCGGCGCTGGAGCTGGCAGAGCGACCGCAACAGCCGACCCCGGCGGTGGCGGTGACACGGGCACGGCTGGAGCTGGACGAGGGCGACGCCAAGGCCGCCACCGCCACGCTGGCGCCGTGGCTCAACGGCTCGGCGGCCATGCCCTCGCTCTCCCTGCTGGTGGACGCCTGGCTGCTGGACGCGCTGGCCGCCCGGACGCTCGGCGACGCCGAGCGCGCCTTCCGGTCGCTGGAGCGCGCGCTGCACCTTGCCGGCCGCGAGGGCTTCCGGCTGGCGTTTCTTGGCGGCCACGGCCACCTGCGGGCGCTGCTCGGCGTCCAGCTCGACAGCCCCACCGCCCACCGGACGCTGATCGCCGAGCTGCTGGACGCTCACCGGCCGGCCTCCGAGCCCGACCCGCCTGGCCAGATGCCTGGAGAGGAGACGCTGATCGAGCCGCTCAGCGAGCGGGAGCGGGTCGTCCTGCGCTACCTGACCAGCGCGCTGTCCAACGTCGAGATCGCCGCCGAGCTGTACGTGTCGGTCAATACCATCAAGACGCATATCAAGAGCATCTACCGCAAGCTCGATACGACCGGGCGGCGCGAAGCCGTGCGCAAGGCCCGCGAGCTGCGGCTTCTCTGAGCGCCCGGCCCGGCCGTGGCCGTGGGCCGGCGGTGGGCGCTGGCCGTGGGTCGGCGGTGGGCGTCTGCTGGCCGTGGGCCCGGGCGGTGGGCGCTGGACCGCGAGCCTCCGGAGGGCGGCCGGTGGGCGCCGGACCGCGAGCCTCCGGCGCTCAGGCGGCGGACGCGCGGTCGGGGTGCCTGGACAGCTCGCGCAGCGTGAAGGCGCCGAAGATCTCGGTGAAGCCGTGGATCAGGGCGTAGAACCCGACCAGGTTGACGAACACCAGCAGCGAGCGCCCGGGATAGCCGGCCGCCCAGGCGCCGAGCAGGAACTCGGCGATGCCCAGCAGCAGCGTCATCCACCACCAGTCGCGCTTGGGGCCGGCCAGCGCGCCGACCACATGGACGATGCCCATCACCACCAGGAACCAGCTCAGCACGACCGACAGGACGAACAGGGTGATGCCCGGCCAGATGAACGCGATCAGCCCGGCGATCACCGACAGGACTCCGCTCAGCAGGTACAGCCAGCGCCAGCTCGGCGCCCGGCTGGCCGCGGCCAGCTCGGCCACGCCGCTCAGGATGAACACCACCCCGGCCATGACCGCCAGCGCCAGCAGGCTGCCCACGCGGTAGGACAGCACGAACATGCCGAACAGCACCCAGACGATGCCGAGCAGCAGGAACACCCACCAGCTGCGGCCGAAATCCCGCGCGACCTGGAGCCGCCCCTGGGCGGTCTCGGCCGTGTCGGTCGATCCGGTCTGCAGGTCCGAGACGTCGCGCACGGTCCCCCCAGTCCTCGACGCGGACAGCCTCTCGCCCCGAGGATCGCCGCCCCACGGGTGACCCGTCCTCACCCTGATCGGGTGATTCGCCATCACCCCGGCAGGGCCGACGATCGGCGACACGGGCCAGCCCGGGCCTCCCGACGCCGCTTCAGTAGCGGCCGCTCCGCTGGTCGCGCGGCCCGCCGCTGGGGCCGTAGGGAGCCGCGTCCAGCCAGGCACCGGCCCGGCTGGACACCCTGGCCAGCTCCGCGGCGAGACGGCGCCTGACCCTGGTCAGCGGGTATTGGGCCTGCATGTGGGCGAGCGCCGCCCCGGCGGCGTCGCGGTTGTGCACCGCGGCGACGCGCCGCTGGCCGGCGAACTGGCCGACCGCCACCGCGGCCGCGGCCCCATCCCCGGCGCCCAGCGCGGCCTCGATCGAGGCGGCGGCCGCCGTCGCGTCGGCGATCCCCGAGTTCATCCCGCGGGCGCCGAATGGGGCGAACAGGTGTGCCGCCTCGCCCACCAGCAGGACGCGCCGCAGCGGGTCGGCCAGGTCGGAGGCGACCACCTGGAGGAACTGGTAGGTCGAGATCCAACGCACGCGGTCGGCGTAGCGGGCCGGCATGACCTGCCCGAGCCAGCGGCGGACGCCTTGCGGGTCGTTGAAGCGCTCCGGATCGTCGCCCTGGTGGCACTGCAGGTCGACACGCCAGCCGCTGGCGAAGGGCACCAGCAGCACGTTGCGCCGCCCCACCGCCGGATGGCCGTAGTAGAAGCGGCGTTCCAGCGGGAGCGGGTCGTCCGCGCACTCCTCGACGTCGACGATCACGAACGAGCTCTCGGAGCGACTGCCCTCCATGGACACGCCGATCTCGCGGCGCACCGCCGAGCGCGCCCCGTCCGCGCCGATCACGTACGGGGCCCGCAGGCGCTCGCCGCCCACGGTGGTCAGCTCGACCCGGTCGGTCGTCACCGCCACGCCGGTGACGGCGGCGTCCCACAGGAACTCCACCCCCGCCGCCTTGCAGGCATCCTGGAGCAGCCGCTCGGTGACGGCCTGCGGCAGGTTGGTGGAGTGCGGCAGCACGGAGGGGTCGCCGGGAGGATAGGTGCGGGCGTAGACCTCGCGGTCGCCCCAGAAAGTCCGCTTGGTCGACCAGACCAGCCCCTCGGAGGCGATCTCCCAGCCAAGACCGGGCCGCATGCGCTCCAGCAGCTCCAGCGACTCGCGATGCACGAAGATGGCGCGGCTGCCGGGCCGCGGCCGGTCCTCGGGGTCCGCCTCGACCACGGTCGCCGGTAGGCCGCGCGCCCGCAGGGCCAGCGCGGCGGCCAGGCCCACGGGACCCGCCCCGACGACGAGCACGGGATCGCCGCTCACCAGGTCAACCTCCCCCGACCGCGGATGTCGACATAAAGACTAGGCTATTTGTAGGACGATCGCCGGAGATTTTGTCTACTGTCCACCGCGACCCCGACCCCGACCGCGACCGCGGGCCGGCCGCCCCCCGCGCGACGGTCATCCGGAGAAGCTCGTGGTGTGGGAGCGGGCCAGCTCGGCCAGGCCCGGGGACAGCTCGGCCAGCACGTGGCGGACGCGGACCTGCGCGAGCGGGCCGAGGCCGTTGTAGACCTCGACGAAGATCCTGCGGGCCTCCGCCCGCGGCCACGGCTGCGGCAGCAGCTCCGGCGGCAGGTCGGGATCGAGGTTGGGGAAGTTGCGCCACTCGTTCATGACCGCGGTGCGCGCCACCAGCGCCTCGGACGCGCCGACCTCGCCGGTGCCGATGCGCTCCAGCAGCGGCGAGTACTTGCGGACGAAGTCAAGGTAGCGCTCCCGCAGCCCGCCGAGGTCCCAGGCGCCGAGCGGGTCGCCGCTGAGCGGGCTGCCGGGAGCCACCACCGCGGTCATCACCGTGGCCATGCCGATCTCCAGTTCCTTGAGCACCGCGGTGGCCGCCGCCGCTTCGTCACCGGCGGTCACCCAGACGCCGTCGTACAGCGGCGCGAACCCGAGCCAGCGCAGGCGCGAGCGCAGCAGGTGGCGGAGGTCGCGCTGCTCCTCGGGGATGGAGAATGCCGCCACCGTCCACTGCCCCGACCATGACCTGGAGCTGGTCCCGAACGAGAAGATGCGGCGTGCGCCGTCGGCGATCACCGCGGCGGCCCGCTCGGAGAGCCCGTAGTAGGTGCGCCGGCCGACCCTGGAGGATTCCAGCAGGCCGCGGCGCGCCAGCCGGCTGAGCGCCGCCCTGGCGCCCACCGGCGTGACCCCGAACTCCGCCAGCAGCCGCACCAGGGCGGCCGACGGAAGGTGCTCCCGGCGCCCGTACCAGTAGTCCCCCAGCAGCGTGATCAGCAGGTGCTGGGGTTGCGCCCCGGCCTGCATCCGCGGCAGGTGGACCCGCTCCTCAGCCGGCCCGCGCTGCTGGGGACCCGTGTCCAAGTCAGTCATGGCCAGGCTTGAGTCTACCGGTGCGCGGGCCGAGATGATCGACGGCGCCGCTCTCTCGGCTTAGTGTTCGAGCAGCAGGGACAACCCCACGGAAAGGCGCGACTGGTGATGAACGGCACATACCCTGTCGAGTTCTCGGTCGACTACCCGGATCGGTCCCTGGATCGCCTGACCACCGCCTTCCGCCTGATCGTGGCGATCCCGATCCTGGTGGTGCTCGGCCTGGTCTCGGGCGGGAGCTGGGTCGCCTTCCGCAGCGGCAACGGCGGCGGGTCGGCCGCGGCCGGCGGCCTGCTGTTCCTCGCGCCGCTGGTGCTGATCCTGTTTCGGCGGAAGTACCCGCGCTGGTGGTTCAACTGGAACCTGGAGCTGCTGCGCTTCAGCAACCGGGTCACCGTCTACCTGGCGTTGATGGACGACCGCTACCCCTCGACCGACGAGTACCAGGCGGTCCACCTGCAGATCCCCTATCCCGACGCCCTGCGCCTGAACCGGTGGCTGCCGCTGGTCAAGTGGCTGCTGGCCATCCCCCACTACATCGTGCTGTTCTTCCTGGACATCGGCGTGCTGGTCGCCGTCGTGGTGGCGTGGTTCGCGATCCTGTTCACCGGCAGGTACCCGCGCGGGCTGTTCGACTACGTGGAAGGGGTGTACCGCTGGCACAACCGGGTCATCGGCTACGCGCTCATCCTGGTCACGGACCAGTACCCGCCGTTCCGCCTGCAGCCGTGACCGTGCTGGAGCACGCGCCCATCGGCGAGCTGCTCGGCTGGGCGCCCGGAGTCAGCGGTGGTGGCCGACCGCTCGGGCGGCCGGGTCCCCGTCCAGACCCGGCGCCAGCGGCTGGTTGATCCGCTCGCGCAGCGGGATGCGCAGCTCGAAGCGGGCGCCACCGGCATGGACCGCGTCGGTGAGCACCAGTTCGCCCCCCTGCGCCTCGGCGAGCTGCCTGGCGATGTAGAGGCCGAGCCCGAGGCCGCTGCGTCCGTTGCCGAGCTGCGTGAACCGTTCGAAGATGCGCTCCCGCTCCTCGGGCGCGACCCCGGCGCCGTCGTCCTCGACCGCCAGCACGGCGTGGCTCCCGTTGCGCTCGGCGATCAGCCGCACCAGGCGCTCGTCGGGCGAGTACTTGCAGGCGTTGTCGAGCAGGTTGCCGAGGATCTGCAGGACCGAGTCCGGAGCGACCCGCACCGGCAGGCTGCCGTCGGACTCCACCCGGATCGGGTGGTCGCGGTGACCCGCCTTCGCCTCGGTCGCCGCCTGGAAGACCAGCTCGGCGGCATCGGCCTCGACCAGCTCGGAGCCGCTGGAGGGGTAGTCGGGCTCACCGCGCTCGAAGCGGGCCGCCAGCAGGAGCTGCTCGATCAGGCTGCGCAGGCGCCGGGCCTGGCGGTCGCCCATCTCCAGCATTTCCTGGCTCTCGTCCTTGCTGAGCGGCGCGCCGCTGGAGAGCAGCCGCAGCACGCCGAGCACGGTCGCCAGCGGGTTGCGCAGCTCGTGGGAGACCATCGCGAGCAGGTCGTCCTTCATCCTGTCGGTCTCCTGGAGCTTGCGCGTCACCTCCTGCTGCTGCACCCGCAGCTCGTGCTCCTGACGGCGCAGCTCCGCCTCGCGACGGGCCTGCTCCTCCGCCTCACTGCGGCCGACGTTGGCGCGGACCTCGCTGCGCAGCCACAGGTAGGTGGCGATGGTCGGCAGCCCGAGCGCCAGCAGCAGCACGCCGATCTGCTCGGCGGACAGCACCACCACCAGGACGATCGCCTGGGTCATCACCATCTTGCCGAGCGCCTGCGGTACCAGGCGGCGTGCGCCGAAGGGGATGCGATCGTCCAGGTGCACGGTGACGGCGAACAGCACGAACTTGGCCAGCACGAACACCGCCGCGCCGACCAGGATCGCCAGCAGCGTGGCGGTGGTGGGCGGGCGCTGGCCACCGAAGGCCATCCACGCGGAGGCGGCCAGCGCCATGCCGATGGTGTGGATGGCGACGTTGAAGGCGATGCTCCGGGCCGGCCTCCGCTCCGCCAGCTCGCCCAGCAGCATGGCCGCGGCCTGCAGCACCGCGGCGTCCCCGAGGCCGGCGTAGAGCAGCAGCGCGAAGGCGAACGGCCCATTGATCATGACTCTGGGTCCGCCCGAGCCGCTCAGCGGGATGGAGAAGAACTGCCCGACGAACAGGAACGCGGCGAGGGTGACGAGCACGGGCCACTCGGCCCGTGCTCGGCCGACGTCCACCATGGCCGCGACAGCGACAAGAAGCGCTAGACCGACCGTCGTCACGACGATCTGGTAGGTTCTGAGCCTCCCCGCCATCTTGGTAGTCTCGCTCGCAACCGGTTGCAGAGCAAATGCGTTCAAGTAGGCCAAATCCAGCTCTCACAGCGGTTCCGCTGCTGCCGCGCCGATTTCCTCCCGATATATCCTGGTCCAGCCGACTCGTGCGACGGATCGGGGCGTTCCGGTTTCCGCCGGCGGAGGCCAGAGTCTCGGTCAGCAGGGGCGCTCGCGGAGCACTCCGCCCGCGGCCACCGCGCCCAGCAGGATCAGGACGGCGCCGGCCAGCAGGCCGACCTGGTTGCCGTCGACCGCCAGCGGCAGGGAGAGCTCGCCGGCAGCATGCGCGAGCCAGCCGATGCCGAGCGCGCCGAGACCCAGCCCGGCCCGGAACAGCATCTGCACGCCGCCCATCACCCTGCCACGGACGCGGTTGTCGGCCCGCTCCTGCGCCATCGTCAGAGCCAGCACGATGGCGATCGCGAAGGCCACCCCGAACACCACCGCGGCCACGAAGGCCATCCACAGGACCGGGGCCATCGCCATCAGGCCGAGCACCAGGCCGCACGCCACCACCGACGTCAGAAACTCGCGCGGACTGCCGCCGCCGGGAAGCAGGCGCACCACGCCGAGCCCGAGCGCCATGCCGGCGCCCCACAAGGCCGCCAGCCAGCCAAACGCCGCGTCCGACCCGCCGAGTGTCTGGTGGACGTAGCCGATGCCCACGGCGAACAGCACCCCGCCGCCGAACATCGACACCACCAGGCCGTAGGACAGCGCGCGCAGGGCGGAGTCCCGCACGATGTAGCTCACGCCCTCCAGCAGGTCCCGGAACAACTGCAGCTCGCCGCGCGGCGCGCTTCTGCCCAAGGGAAGTCCGGCGTTCATCGCCGCGGAGAACAGGAACGTGGCGGAGTCGAAGACGAAGGCGGGCGACGTGGGGTGCGCCTGGAACCAGGAAGGCAGGGGAAGGTGGGCCGGCACGACCAGGAGGCCGCTGAACACCGCCGCCGCAATCGGGACGGAACCGTAGGAGGCCGCCAGCATCAGGCCGTTGGCCTGCTCCAGCTTCCGCTCGGGGACGAGGCCGGGGATGCTCGCGTCGCGGGATGGAAGGAAGAACAGGGAGACGCACTCGTGCACGAAGGCGAGCACGTACAGCCCGACGATGCCCACGAAGGGGACCAGCAGGATGAGCGCCGCCCTGACCAGGTCCGAGGCGACCATGATGGTCCGGCGCGAGAACCGGTCGGCCACCACGCCGCCGAGCGGGGCCGCGAAGATCGGTGGCACCAGCCGCAGCAGCAGGACCGCGGCGATCGCGGTCTGGTCGCCCCTGGTGAGCGCGAAGGCCGCGGCGATGAAGGCCAGGGTGGCCACCCAGTCGCCGAGCGAGGAGACGGATTGGCCGATGAGCAGGCGGCGGAACCCGTAGGCTGCCAGCGGCGAGCCGGTGGGTGCTCCCCCCGGCCGGACCTCGACCCGCTCGTCCGCCCGCACGTTCATGCCGGTGCGAACCAGTGACCGACGGACCGTATTCCATCTCGATCTTCGAGGTGTGAACTATTTCGCCGCCGCAGCGTCGAGCGGGCGTGACGCCCCCGCGGGTGACCGGCCGGCGGAGCGGCCACGCGGCGGCCGGTCGGGGAGGCCAGGCGGCCGGTCGGCGGAGGCCAGGCGGCCACGCGGGTGACCGACCGGCGGAGTCCGGCGCACCAGGGCGCCCGCCCCGGGAGGTGGGTCTGGGGCCAGGCGCGGGCGTGTCAGGCGATGGCGCTGGGCTCGGCGCCGACCGACCGGTTCAAATGCAGCTGGACCAGGTACGCGCTGGCGGCCTGAAGGTGCGAGGACGATGCCGCCGCGGCCGCGTCGGGGTCGCGGGCCCGCAGGGCGGCCAGGATGCGCTCGTGCTCCTCGACCACGGCGCTGGCGCGGTCTGGGTTGGCGAACGCCTGGGCGCTGAACCGCCGCACGAAATCGCTCAGGTCCCTGGCCAGCCGGAACAGCGTGTCGTTGCCGGCGGCGCGGTAGATGACGTCGTGGAAGGCGATGTTGGCGCTGACCACCAGATCCGTCCGCTCCTTGGCGACCGCGTCGCGCATCGACTCGAGGATCACCCGGAGCTGGCGCAGCTCGTCGTCGGTGATGCGCTGTGCGGCCAGGCGCACGGCCAACGATTCCAGCGCCTCGCGCACCATGTAGACCTCGCTGACCTCGTGAGGCTCGGGCGCGTGCACCACCAGGCCCCGCAGGGGGTCCCCGAGGACCAGCTTCTCGGCGGTGAGTCGCTTGAGCGCTTCACGGACCGGAGTCCGGCTCACCCCGAACTGCTCGCCGAGGTGAATCTCGACCAGGCGGGTCTGCGGCGGGAGCTCGCCGGACAGGATCATCTGCCTGAGCTGCCGGTAGACGCGCTCGCTGCTGGGAAGCCCGTCGCTCCAGGGCACGCTCGAGCGCTTGCCGCCGCTGCTGGCGCTCTTGCTGTTGCGGCTGCTCGACCGCATGATCGTCTCCCTCTTGAGTAGCGGTCCGCTGTGCGGGCGGGCGCCGCCGGCCGGGGGCGGATCCGACTCGGGTACGCAATCTGGGTATTCGGGAGCATACCAGTGGCCGGTTCGATCCGCGCTTTCCCCGCAACCTACGCTTCGCGGAGCAATCCGGTGCCGATCGGGCGGCTCGTCGTTTGTCATCCCTGGCGGTACGACCTCCCCGCTCTCCCTCGGAATACCGCTGCATACACGGCGGGCGGGCGAGAGCCGCGTCCCGCCCGCTGGCGGCGATCGCGTCCGTCCGGGCGATCACCACCAGAGCGGGCGAGCTCGGCGAATTCGGCCAGGCGGTGGTGTGCCGTGAGGCCGTGGTGTGCCGTGAGGCGAGCCAGATCATGGAGCAGTTCGCCCGCAACGTCCCCGCGGAGCTCCGCGCCCTGTGAGCCGCGCGACGGCGCCGCCGGCCGACCTCCGCCTGGAGTGGTCGCCATGATCGAACTGAACGGCATCCGCCTGCGCAACCGCCTGGTCACCTCGGCGAGCCTGCTCGGCTACGGCGCCTCGCCCCGCCGCCTGATCCTCTACGGGCTGAGCCCGATCGCCCAGTGGGTACCACTGGAGCGCTTCGGCGCGGTCACCACGCGGACCATCACCACGCAGCCGCGCGAGGGCCACTTCACCCTGCGCGAGGACTGGAAGGTGCGCGAGTACCCCGAGCTGCTGCGGCGCTACGCCGGCGTGCTGCGCCGCGTGGACGCCGGCTGGATCAACGCCTTCGGCTGGTGCAACATCGGCGTCGAGCGCTACTTCGCCGAGTACTATCCGCGCACCCACCACCTGAACCGGATCGTCTCGCTGGGCGGCTTCTCCGCCGACGAGTTCTGTGAGCTGGTCGAGACCGTGAACCAGCGGGCGCCGGCCGGGGAGATCGCGGCGGTGGAGTTCAACGTCTCCTGCCACAACGTGAACTTCCCGTTCGAGGACATCCTCGACGAGGTGCTGGGGCGCGCGGTCCCGGCCAGCCGCCACCCGGTGATCGTCAAGCTCTCTCCCGACACCGACTACCTGGCCGCGGCCAAGGTGGCGGAGCGCAACGGCGCGGCGGCGCTGACCGCCATCAACGCGGTCAATGCGCTGCGGCTGGACCCGCGCACCGGCGAGCCGCTGCTGAAGAACCGCTTCGGCAGCCTGTCAGGGCGGGCCATCAAGCCGATCGGGCTGCGGGTGGTCGCCGAGCTGCGCGACGCGGGCGTGCGGGTGCCGATCATCGCCACAGCCGGGATCCGCGACTTCGACGACTGCCGCGAGTTCCTGTGGGCAGGGGCCGACGCGGTCAGCCTCGGCAGCGAGGCGTGGCTGGCCCCCCTGCCGGGCTACGCCCTCGGCCCGGCACGCGGCGCCCGCATCCGCCGCGTGATCCGCCAGGTCGAGCGGTCCGAGGGGTCGCTCCCGGTGCGCCGGCCGGAGGCTCCCTCGGCGCGGCCGCAGGCCCCCTCCGCGCGGCCGCAGGCACCTTCGGCCGGGCCACCGGAGGAAGCGGCGGCGTCGGCCCGGGTGCAGCCGGTGGCCCCGGCCGCGGCCCCGGGCAGCGTCGGGGCGAACGGGCTGGCCGGGGCGATCGCCGAGGCGGCGGTGCTGCGGGGGCGCTTCCAGCTCCGGTCCGGCGGCACCAGCGACTACTACATCGACAAGTACCTGTTCGGCACCCGGCCGGCGTTGCTGCGGCGGGTCGCCGAGGCGCTGGCCGCCGAGCTGCCCGAGGACACGCAGTACGTGGCTGGCACCGCGCTGGGGGCGGTCCCCCTGGCCGTCGCGGTCTCGCTGGCGCGCGACCTGCCGGCCGTGCTGGTCCGCCCCGAGGGCCGCGACCACGGCCCGGTGCGCGCCATCGAGGGCACGCTGCCCCCCGGCACGCGGGTGGTGCTGCTGGAGGACGTCGTGACCACCGGGGCGGCGGCGCTGGCCGCCCTGGAAGTCCTGCGCGCGGCAGGCGCGACGGTCACCACGGTGATCGCCGTGGTCGACCGGGAGGAGGGAGGCTCCGAGCGCTTCGAGGCAGCCGGGGTCCCCTACCGCGCGCTGCTGCGGAGCCGGGACCTGGGCATCGGAGATGCCCACTGACCTGGCGGCAGCCCGGTGGTGTCGGCCTACGGGCGCGACGGCCACGCGCGGCTGCTCGAGGAGGAGGGCTTTCGACCGCATCGAGACCGTCACCGGCAAGCCCGTGGTCACCAACGCCTCAGGCGCCAGGCTTGAAGACCATGTCCCAGGTCGCGACCAGCAGCAGCAGGATGATCAGCCCGATCCCCCAGGACCAGCGCCGCAGCTGGCGCATCGCCTGCGCGTGGTCGCCGGAGTTCGACGCTCGCTCCGCGGCGAGCGCCGAGCGGCTCAGGAAGACCACGCCGACGAGGACGGCGGCCACCAGCAGCGCCAGGGCGAGCCAGATCCACGTCTGCCCGAAGGTCCAGGCGGGGCTGTCGACGACCATCCAGATCCCGAAGGCGACGACGAGCACCGACGCTGGGGTCAGCACGAACGGCCCGACCACGCGCAAGCTGGCGATGAAGCGGGCGACCACCTCCCGGTCCCCGGTCCGGAGGGCGTGGATGCCGAACGCGATCAGCGCGACCAGCCCACCGACCCAGACCATCGCGGCGAGCACGTGGAGGAACACGAGCCATTCGTAGACGCTGGCGAGCGGCATCCTCAGGCACCTCCCCCGCTCCGCGGCGCCGGGGCTTCGCCGGGGCGCTGTCGCGGCAGCAGCAGCGCCGCCAGCAGCGCCGTGGCGATCAGCCCGAGCGCCACCCAGAAGGTGGAGCCGAAGGCAGCCGCGAGCGCGGGGGCCGCATGCGCGCGATCCGTCGAGGAGAGGCCGCCGATGGCCTGGACGCCGCCGTGCAGCGCGGGCAGGTTGGCGCTGATCGTGCGCTGCAGGATGACGGCCAGGACCGCCGTGCCGATCGCTCCGGCGATCCGCTGGACCGTGTGCAGCGCGCTCGTCGCCCTGGGCATGGCCTCGCGCGGGAGCGCCTGGAGCGCGGCCGCCATCGACGGCATGACCGTGCTGCCAAGCCCGAGCCCGATGACGAGCAGCGCCGCGGCCAGCAGCGTGTAGGAGGTGTCCGCGCCGACCTGGGTGTAGGCGGCGGTGCCGAGCATGGCCAGGGTCATCCCGACGGCGACGACGAGGCGGGCGCCGATCTTGTCGGTGAGCCAGCCGGCGATCGGCATCGCGATCGCCGCGCCGATGCCTTGCGGGACCAGCAGCAGCCCCGTGGCCAGCGGGCTCTCCTGGCGGACCGACTGGTAGTACAGCGGCAGCAGGATCAGCGAGCCGAACAGGGCGACGCCGAGCAGGAAGTTCGTCGCCGCGGCGGAGGCGAAGCCACGCTTCAGGAACAGCGAGAGGTCGATCATCGCGTCCTTGCCGCGCACGCTGGCGTGCCAGACGAACCCGACCACCAGCACGATGCCGATCGAGGCCGAGACGACCGTCCGGGCGCCGGTGAAGCCGCCACTGGTGCCCGCCTCTGCCATCCCGTAGAGGAAGGCCGCGATGCCGGGCGAGAGCAGCGCGAGCCCGCGCAGGTCGAGCCGCTGGCCGGAGCTCGGCTTGGCGTCCGGCAGCAGCCGCTGCGCCAGCACGACGGCGGCGACGCCGACGGGCAGGTTGATGAAGAAGATCCAGCGCCAGCTGACCTGCCCGACGATCGCGCCTCCGACGACCGGCCCGAACACCGGCGCGAGCAGCATCGGCACGCCGATGACGCTCATGACCCGGCCGATGCGCCTGGGCCCCGCGGCCTGCGCGAGGATCGCCTGCCCGACGGGCACGATCATCCCGCCCCCGAGTCCCTGCAGGGCGCGAAAGCCGATCAGTGACCCGATCGACCAGGCAGCGCCGGAGAGCACCGAGCCGAGCATGAACAGCAGCAGCGAGGCGAGCCAGACCCGTTTGGCGCCGAAGCGCTCGGTCGCCCAGCCCGTCAGCGGGATGACGCTGGCGAAGGCCAGCATGTACCCGGTCAGCACCCACTGGATCGTCGAGATCGAGGTGTGGAAATCCTGTCCGAGGGTCGGGATCGCGACGTTGACGATCGTCACGTCCAGGATCGACATGATCGTGCCGAGGACCACGACCGCGCCCAGGGTCAGCAGCTCCCTGCTCAAGCCCTCCGCGGTCGTGGATGCCCTGCTCTCGGTGGGGAGCGCTGTCATCCGGGGCACCTCCCTGGTCGAACTGGCTGCGCCTTCTGTCTCACCCTATTGGGGTTACTCCAAAAATAGACTAACACTAAACTTCGCGCTGCGCTACCCTGTCTTCGAGGAGGCGAGCATGGGACTTCGCGAGCTCAAGAAGGAGCAGACGCGCCAGCTGATCGCCGACACCGCTTGGCAGCTGTTCGCCGACCGTGGCTTCGACCAGGTGACGGTGGCCGAGGTCGCGCGCCAGGCGCAGGTTGCCCTTGCGACCGTCTTCAACTACTTCCCGACCAAGGAGGACCTCTTCTACTCACGGCTCGAGGCCTTCGAGGCGGCGCTGCTCGAAGCGGTCAGCACACGGGAAGCGGGCGAACCCGTGCTGGTCGCCTTCCGGCGCTACCTGCTCTCCTCCGGGGGTCTGCTCGCCAAGGTCGCAGCCGGTGACGCCGAAGCGCTCGAGCGGCTGAGGACGATCCACCACGTGATCGCCGCCAGCCCGGCGTTGCTGGCTCGCGAGCGGCAGGTCATCGCACGCTCCGCGGATTCCCTGGCCGGGCTGCTCGCCGCCGAGACCGGCGCGCCGGCTGACGACGTGAGTGCCCGAGTGGCGGCCAACGCGCTGATGGGGGTCCACCGCACGCTGATCGACTACACGCGCCAGCGGATCCTCGCCGACGACCAGCCCGCTCGACTCGCCGCCGACGTCCGCAAGCTCGGCCAGCGCGCCTTCGCGCTCCTGGCCCACGGCCTGGCCGACTACGCCGCCAAACCGCCCCGACCTCGCCCTCATCGACCAGCGTGAACATCTGAGCTCACCCCGTCGAGTGGCACGATTACCGGCCGCTCGACTCCACCGGCATCCTCCAGCTTCGGTAGGGCTATGCCGCCTATCCGCTTACGGCCTGGCGCGCGGGTACGGGTGCTCAGGCGCAGCCCTCGTCGTAGTTCACCACCTGGGTGACCTTGCCCGCCCGGAAGCGGGTGACCTGGCGCCCGTCGCTCTGGAACAGGATGCGGTAGCCGGCGGGGCCTGGAGGGGTGAAGATCAGCTGACGGACCCCGAACCGATCGCGGGTGACCGTGATGCGGCCTGGGTAGGCCTGCCGGACCTGCTGCTCGGTGCTGCCGATGCGGATGCCCTCGCGGGTCGAGGTGCTGCCTGCCCAGACATCGATGCGGGCGATCGTGGCGCCAGTGACCATGAAGCCTACGCGGTCGACGAGGAGGTCGAGGTCGTGTGCTTTGGGCCAGCCCTTTGGCACCACGTACCAGCAACGCGGGTAGTAGTCGTCCATCGTCCGCAGCAGCCGGACGCCGCCAGCGGCCTCGGCCTGCGGCACGCTCATACCCACCTGGGCCGGTCCGATCCCGGTCGCGGTGACCCTGCTGCCCAGCGAGAGCCGTCCGGGCGTGTCCGGTGGTGGGGCCGGCAGGGTGGTAACCGGCGCGCGCGATGTCGATGTGGGCGGCGCGGTGGTGGTCGACGGCAGGCCGCTCACCGGTGGGGTGGTCGACGGCGAGGGCCGCGGCTGATTGACCACACCACCTGAGCGGTGCACATCAGCGCGCCCGACCCACACGGCGCCGCCACCCACGACCAGCACCACGACCAGCGCGGTGCCCACGGCGCTGCGCAGCAGGGCACGATAGCCGCGGCGCCGCAGCTCCGCCTGGCTCGGCGTCGGATGGCGTGGCTGCCCGCCCTCGTCGGCGTAGGTTTGCAGGTGCGCCCGCAGGTCGTCCTCACGCATGGTCGAGCTCCCCTTGGTGCTCGCCGAGCTGATGGGCGAGCCTCGCACGGCCGCGAGCCAGCCGGCTCTTGACCGTCCCCTTGGGGATACCGAGCTGCTCGGCCATCTCCTCGATCGACAGCTGCACGACGTAGTACAGGACGAGCGCCTCGCGGTGCCGCAGCGACAGCCCGCGCATCGCCACGGCGACCGCGGTCGCGTCGGGCGACAGCTCGGCCACCTCGGCCAGCGGCCCGACTCGCACCAGGGCGGCAAGCATCCGCCGGGTGCGGCGCAGGTTGCTGCGCGCCTGGTTGAGCGCCACCCGCCGCACCCACCCCTCGGGGTTGTCGTAGCTACGGATCCGCTGCCAGCGCACCGCCGCCCGTGCGAAGGCCTCCTGCACGACGTCCTCAGCATCCCCAACATCACCGACAACAGCGAAGAGTTGACGCACCAGACGAGGGTAAACAGCGGTGAAGAACCGATCGAAATCTTCGGTCGCTTCCATTAGTCCCCCATCCGCCCGTCTGGTCAGGTTTCGCGGGGGACACTCCACCCGAGCTTGGTCGGTTCCGCAATACAGGTCACAGTTCGGCAACACGCACCAACCCCGCCCCTCCACGGCAAGGCGACCCGAGCCTCCGCGGCCGAGGCGCCCAGGAGGCGCACGGGAGCCCCGAGCGACGGCGGGGTGAAGGGACCACAGTGGGCGGGTATGGCGGGGTAGGCTGGGCTGCCGATCAACCACCCACCCACGCACCCGGGGAGGACCATGACCAGCGATCCCGCCGCGACGGCGGCGCACGGGGCGGGCCAGGTGGCTCCGTTGGACGAGGCAGAGCTGCGCGGCATCGACGCGTACTGGCGCGCCGCCAACTACCTGTCGGTCGGCCAGATCTACCTACTCGACAACCCGCTGCTCACCGAGCCGCTGCGACCCGAGCACATCAAGCCGCGGCTGCTCGGCCACTGGGGCACCACGCCCGGCCTGAACTTCATCTACGCGCATCTCAACCGGGTCATCCGGCTGCGCGACCTCGACGCCATGTACGTGATCGGCCCTGGGCACGGCGGACCCGGCCTGGTCGCCAACGCCTGGTTGGAGGGCACCTACAGCGAGCGCTACCCGAGCGTCGCGCTGGACGCCGAAGGCATGCGCCGGCTGTTCCGGCAGTTCTCGTTCCCCGGCGGAATCCCGAGCCACGTCGCCCCGGAGACACCGGGATCGATCCACGAGGGCGGCGAGCTGGGTTACTCGCTGGCGCACGCCCACGGCGCCGCCTTCGACAACCCCGGCCTGCTGGTCTGCTGCGTGGTCGGGGACGGCGAGGCCGAGACCGGCCCGCTGGCGACCAGCTGGCACGGCACCAGGTTCCTGAACCCCGCCACCGACGGCGCGGTGCTGCCCATCCTGCACCTCAACGGCTACAAGATCGCCAACCCCACGGTCCTGGCCCGCATCCCCGAAGCCGAGCTGGACTCCCTGCTGCGCGGCTGCGGCTACCGGCCGTACTTCGTCGCCGGCGACGACCCGGCCACCATGCACCAGTTGATGGCCGCGACCCTGGACCGCGTCCTCGACGAGATCGCCGGCATCCAGCGCCAGGCGCGCCGGCCCGGCAGCCCGGACGGGATGCCACCCCCATGGCCGATGATCGTCCTGCGCACGCCGAAAGGCTGGACGGGCCCCAAGAAGGTCGACGGCCAGCTGGTCGAGGGCACCTTCCGGGCCCACCAGGTCCCCATCGGCGAGGCCCGCACCAACCCGGCGCACCTCGCCCAGCTGGAGGCGTGGATGCGCGGCTATGGAGCGGATGAGCTGTTCGGCAGGGACGGCGCGCCGGTGGCGGCGCTGCGGGAGCTGGCGCCGCGCGGCGACCGGCGGATGAGCGCCAACCCCCACTCCAACGGCGGCCTGCTCCTCCGTGACCTGACCATGCCCGACTTCCGCGCCTACGCCGTGGACGTCCCCAAGCCGGCTGCCACCTTCAGCGAGGCGACCCGGGTGCTCGGCGCGATGCTCCGCGACGTGATCCGCTCCAACCCCGACAGCTTCCGCCTGTTCGGCCCCGACGAGACGGTCTCGAACCGCCTCGGGGCAGTGTTCGAGGTCACCGACCGCCAGTGGCTGGCCGAGCGGCTGCCCATCGACGACCACCTGGCCCCGGAGGGCCGCGTCATCGAGGTGCTCTCCGAGCACCTGTGCCAGGGCTGGCTGGAGGGCTACCTGCTCACCGGGCGCCACGGCCTCTTCAACTGCTACGAGGCCTTCATCCACATCGTCGACTCGATGTTCAACCAGCACGCCAAGTGGCTGAAGGTGACGCGGCAGATCCCCTGGCGGCGGCCACTCGCCTCGCTCAACTACCTGTTGACGTCGCACGTCTGGCGCCAGGACCACAACGGCTTCACCCACCAGGACCCCGGCTTCATCGATCACGTGGTCAACAAGAAGGCCGAGATCATCCGCGTCTACCTGCCACCCGACGCCAACTGCCTGCTGTCGGTGGCCGACCACTGCCTGCGCAGCCGCCACTACGTGAACGTCATCGTGGCCGGCAAGCAGCCGGCGCTGAACTACCTGCCGATGGACCAGGCGATCCTGCACTGCGCACGCGGGATCGGGATCTGGGAGTGGGCTTCCAACGATCAGGGCGGCCTGCCCGACGTGGTGATGGCCTGCTGCGGCGACGTCCCCACCCTGGAGACGCTGGCAGCGGTCGACCTGCTGCGCCAGCGTCTCCCTGAGCTGCGGATCCGGGTCGTCAACGTGGTCGACCTCATGCGACTCCAGCCGGAGAGCGAGCATCCCCACGGCATGTCCGACCGGGAATTCGACGCCCTGTTCACCACCGACCGGCCGGTCATCTTCGCCTATCACGGGTACCCCATGCTCATCCACCGGCTCACCTACCGGCGGACCAACCACGAGAACATGCACGTGCGCGGCTACAAGGAGGAGGGGACCACCACCACGCCCTTCGACATGGCGATGCTGAACGACCTGGACCGGTTCCGGTTCGTGATGGACGTCATCGACCGCGTCCCCGGGCTGGCCAGCCGGGCGGCCTCCATCCGCCAGGACATGGCCGACAAGCGGGTCTCCGCGCGCGCCTATACCCGCGAGCACGGCGAGGACTCGCCCGAGATCCAGCACTGGACCTGGCCCTACTGATGGAGGAGCAGCGGATGGGCGGACTTCGCGTCCTGGTGGTCAACGCCGGGTCCAGCAGCCTGAAGCTCCGGCTGCTCGACCCCGACGACGACCTGGCCGCCTCTGGCGACGTGCCGGCCACCCACGGGGAGGTCGATAAGCAGGCGTTGCGCGATGTCCTCGAGGACATGCGGGCCGAGCAGGCGGATGCCGCGGGCCACCGCATCGTCCACGGAGGGGCGGAATTCTCGGAGCCGGTGCGCATCGACGACGGGGTGGAGCGGCGCCTGCGAGCGCTCACCGAGCTGGCCCCGCTGCATCAGGCCAAGTCCCTGGCCGCCCTGGACGCCGTCACCGGGGCGCTGCCCGACCTGCCCCGAGTGGCCTGCTTCGACACCGCGTTCCACGCGCGCCTGCCGGCCGCGGCGGCCACCTACGCCCTGCCGCGGGAGTGGCGGGAGCGGTTCGGCGCCCGGCGGTACGGCTTCCACGGCCTGTCCCATGCCTACGCATCCCGCCGGGCGGCCGCGCTGGTGGGCCAGCCGGTGGAGGCACTGCGGATCGTGACCTGCCACCTCGGGGCGGGCGCCTCGCTGGCGGCCGTGCGCGGCGGCGTGTCGGTGGACACCACCATGGGCTTCACGCCGCTGGAGGGACTGGTGATGGCCACCAGGTCCGGCTCGGTCGACCCTGGGCTGGTGCTGTGGCTCCAGGAGCACGCCGGCCTGTCGGCCGGGGAGGTCTCCGACGCGCTCGAGCACCGCTCCGGCATCGCCGCCCTGGCCGGGTCCGCGGACATGCGCGACGTGCTGAAGGCGGCGGCGTCCGGGGATGCGGCGGCGCGCCTGGCCGTGGACGTCTACGTCCACCGGCTCTGTGGCGCCGTCGCCGCCATGGCGGCCGCCGCCGGCGGCCTTGACGTGCTGGTCTTCACCGGCGGCGTCGGCGAGAACGCGCCGCCCGTCCGGCAGCTGGCCGCCGAGCGACTGGGCTTCCTCGGCGTCGGCGTCGACGTCGCGGCCAACCAGGACGGCGGCGCCGACCGGGACCTGAGCGCGGGCGGCGCGCCCGTGCGCACCCTGGTCGTCGCGGCGCGCGAGGACCTGGAGATCGCGCGGGGCGTCCGTCAGGCGCTCGGCTGATCGGCCACCACGCCGGGACGGCGCCGCCCGCGTTCAGGTCCCGGTTCACGCGTTCCCGGCACCGTGGCGGCGGCGACCCCGGATCCTCGGCGAGATCAATCGAGGTCCTGGACCGAAGGAGGCACGATGCCGCTGGTGCGTATCGACATGCTGGAGGGCAGGCCCCGGGAGAAGCTCGGGGAGCTGCACGGCCGGGTCTCGGCGCTGGTCGCGGAGATCCTCGACACGCCGATCGAGCGGGTCCGCACGATCATCACCGAAGTCCCGCCCGAGTGCTGGGGCATCGGCGGGGTGCCGGCCGACCAGGCCAGGGCGGAGGAGGTGGCGGCCCGGCGCCGCGCCGCCGACGGCCGGTGACCATCGGGCCGGCCGCGCTGGCGTCCGGGCAGGCCAGCCGGGTGGCCCGGAGCGCGGGCGGGCTCAGGCGTGGTCCAGCCGGCCGCGGAGCTCGGGCTTGACGACCTTGCCGAGGGCGTTGCGGGGCAGCTCCTGCACGAAGTGGACCCGGGAGGGGACCTTGTAGGGGGCCAGGCGCTCGCCGGCCCAGGCGCGCAGCGCCTCGGCGGTCAGCTCCGCGCCGGGGCGCGCCACGATCGCGGCGGTGACCCGCTCCCCCCACTCGGGGTCGGCCACGCCGACCACGGCGCACTCGTCGACGTCGGGGTTGGCCAGCAGCACGTCCTCGATCTCCAGCGCGGAGACCTTGTAGCCGCCGGTCTTGATGATGTCGACGCTCTGGCGCCCGAGGATCCGGTAGGACCCCTCGTCCAGCACGGCGACGTCGCCGGTGCGGAACCAGCGGTCGCGGAAGGCCGCCCTGGTGGCCTCCGGGTCGTCCCAGTACTCGCTGAACAGCCCGGGCCCGCGCACCTCCAGCTCGCCCGGCACGCCGTCGGCCACGACCTGCCCCGACTCGTCGACCAGCCGCACTGCCACGCCGGGCAGCGGCTGGCCGACGGCACCGGGCTCGCGGCGGCCGTCCAGCGGGTTGGACAGGGCCATGCCGATCTCGGTCATCCCGTACCGCTCCAGGAGGGTGTGCCCACTGATCTCGCGCCAGCGCTGGAGCACGTTCACGGGCAGGGCCGCCGAGCCGCTGACCATCAGCCGGAGCCCTCGCGCGGCCTCGGACATGGCGCGGCGCCGGTCGGCGGGCGCCGCCTGGTAGGCGGCGATCAGCCTGACGTAGATGGTCGGCACCGCCATGAACACGGTGATCTCGCCGGAGCACAGCCGCCGCCAGGCCGCCTCCGCGTCGAACTTGGGCAGCAGCTCGCAGCGGGCGCCGTTCCACAGCGCGGCGGTCAGCACGTTGATCACGCCGTGCACGTGGTGCAGCGGCAGCACCGACAGGATCCAGTCGGCGCCGCTCCAGCCCCACGCCCGGCTGAGCGCCCCCACCTGCGCGGCCAGCGCGCCGTGGGTCCAGACTGCGCCCTTGGGCCTCCCGGTGGTCCCACTGGTGTAGAAGACCATCGCGCGGCGGTCGGCTCCGACCGCCGGCAGGCCGCGCCCAGCCGTCGGCGTGGTGGCGATGCGCTCGGCCTCCAGCAGCCGCAGCCCGCGTGAGCTGGCGGTCGCCTCCAGTCTGCCGAGCATGCCGGTCCCCGCCACCACCGTGGCGGCGCCGCAGTGGCCGACGGCGTAGTCCAGTTCCGCCTCGGGGTGCGAGACGGCCAGCGGCACCGCCATCCCGCCGGCGCGCCAGATCCCCCACTGCGTGGTCACGTAGTGCCAGCCCGGCTGGCAGAGGAAGGCGACCGGCCGCTCGCCCAGGTCCTGGTCCCCCGCGAGCAGGGCGGCGGCCACGGCGTGCGAGTCGGCCAGCAGCTCGCCGTAGGTGTGGCTCCCCCGCCGGTCGACCACGGCGACCCGGGACCGGGCCGCGGCGGCCCGCTCGATCAGCTCAGGCGCCGTTCCCATCGGCGCCCTCTAGGCGCGCGGCCCGCCAGCCACGTAGATCACCTGGCCGGAGACGTAGGAGGCGTCCTCGCCGCACAGGAACGAGATCACCCCGGCGACGTCCTCGGGGCGGCCGGTGCGGCGCAGCGGGATCTGGGTGGTGGCCGCCTGCTTGAAGTCCTCGAAGTCCACCCCGATGCGGGCGGCGGTGGCCTCGGTCATGGCGGTCTCGATGAACCCCGGGGCCACGGCGTTGACGTTGACGTTGTAGGGACCGAGCTCGATCGCCAGGGTCTTGGTCATCCCCTGCAGCCCCGCCTTGGCGGTCGAGTAGTTGGTCTGGCCGCGGTTGCCGAGCGCCGACGTGCTGCTGAGGTTCACGATCTTTCCCCAGCGCCGCTCGACCATGTAGCGCTGCGCCTGCCTGGCGCAGTTGAAGCTGCCGCGCAGATGCGTGTCGATGACCAGTCCCCAGTCGTCGTCGCTCATCTTGAACAAGAGGTTGTCGCGGATCACGCCGGCGTTGTTGACCAGCACGTCGAGCCACCCCAGCTCGTCGACCGCCCGCCCGACCGCGGCCTCGACCTGGTCGGGCCTGGTGACGTCGCAGCCGATCGCGATCGCGGCGCCGCCGGCGGACGCGATCGCCTCGACCGTGTCCTTGCAGGCCGCCTCCTCGAGGTCTACGACGGCCACCTTGGCGCCGTCGGCCGCCAGCCGTTTGGCGGTCGCCGCCCCGATGCCTCTCGCGCTCCCCGTCACGAACGCCACACGCCCATCGAGTCCGGCCACGTGTCCTCCTTGGACCTTCGACGAGATCAGCTTCCCGAGCTTTGCACGTCAGCGCCCGACCGGCCAGGTGTGGCCGTGCCCGTCGATCAGGAACAGCTCCAGCTCGGCGCCGATGGTCCGCTCCCCCACCCCGAAGCCCGCACGTGACAGCATCTGGCTGAGCGCGTCAAGCGACTGCTCCAGCCGCCTCGAGAACCGCTGGTAGTCCTCGTCGGAGAAGCGCTCGCGGTCGATGTCGATGCTGATGGTGTCCCCCCGTTCGGGGCCGCCGGTGGTGTGGACAGCGCCCAGGCTACTTGACCGGCGCTCTAGGATCGTTCGCGCGGATCAAGACGCCGGAGCGGTTTCGGATGGAACGAGAAGTGTTTCCGGGAGCGTGATGCCAGGTGGACGCTGTGGTTGGGAACCGCCGCCGGTTGCCGGCCGCGGTCGCGGCAGTGGCGCTGGCCGTGCTGCTGGCGGCCTGCGACGGGGGACGGTCGCCGGCCCGGCCCTCGGGCGCCCAGGCACAAGCGGGCACGACCGTCTCGACGACGGCCGCCCCCGACCAGGGCGAGCAGCGGCTCGCCGCCAAAGCGCACCGCCTCCAGGTGACCACGCACCCGGAGGGGGCGAGGCTGCGCATCCAGCACGCCGGCGGCGCCGCCCAGGCCGCGCGCACCCCGTTCAAGGGACAGGTCAAGGGCGGGCACCTGACCCTGACCCTCAGCCGGGCGGGGAGCAACACCCTGATCCAGCGGGTGCTGCTGGACCGCGACCGGTCCATGGACCTGTGGCTGGACCCCAAGGGCCTTCTCCACCACCAGATCGGGACCTTCGACACCGGGTCGAACCCCAAGCAGGTGGCCTTCTCCCCCGACGGCAAGGAGATCTGGGTGACGCTGCTCGGCGGCCACGGCGTGCAGGTGTTCGACGCGCGCACCCGCAAGCTGCGCGACCAGATCCGGCTGGGCCAGCACGGCGCGGTCGAGGTGATCTTCACCAGGGACGGCGGCACCGTGTTCGCCAGCCAGATGGAGAGCGCATCGGTCTTCGAGATCGACCGCGCCACCCACAAGGTGCGCCGCCAGCTCCACACCAAGGGAAGCTGGACCAAGGTGCTGGCGCTCTCGCCGGACGAGCGCACGCTCTACGCGGCGAACTGGTCGAGCGACGACGTCTCGGCGATCGACCTGGCGAGCGGGAAGGTCAAGCTGCTGAAGACGGTCCGCACCCCGCGCGGCCTGTACCCGACGCCCGACGGCAAGCGGCTGTTCGTCGCGGGCTACGCCGACGGGGAGATCCAGCGCATCGACCTGGCCAGCGGCGCCTCCAAGGTGCTGATCCGCACCGGCGGCGCCATGCGCCACTTGGTCGGCGACCCCGAGGCCGGCAAGCTGTACGCCGACGACATGGCGACCAGCCAGGCGTTCGTGGTGGACCTGGCCACCGAGCGGGTCCGCCAGCTCGCCAGGACCGACAAGATGCCCAACACCATCGACCTGAGCCCCGACGGCAAGGTGCTGTACGTGTCGAACCGGGGCAGGAACGGGCGCTGCTACTGTGCGCCCGGCCCGGAATGGGGCTCGGTGCTGGCGATCGACACCGCCAGCGGCAAGGTCCTCGACGCGATCGTCGGCGGCAACCAGTCCACCGGGCTGGACGTCTCGCCTGACGGGCGCATTCTGGCGTTCTCCGACTTCCTGGACAACAGGGTGCATCTCTACACCATCCCGGACTACCAGACGCTGGCGGCCGGCGGCGGAGGCCGGGCGGTGGCGCACCTGAAGGACCTGGCCAAGCCCGGGACCTGATCCAGGCCTGACCGCGGCCGGCTCCCTCGCGTAGGATCCAGGCCATGGCTGAGACAGACGAAGACCGCACCAGCGCCCTGGTCGAGCGGCTCTTCCGGGACGCGGCGGGCGCGCTCGAGCTGTACACGGTCTACCTCGGCGAGCGGCTCGGCCTGTATCGGGCGCTCGCCCGCGGCGGCCCCGCCACCTCCACGGAGCTGGCCGAGCGCACCGGCACCGTCGAGCGCTACGTCAGGGAGTGGCTGGAGCACCATGCCACCGGCGGGATCCTGGAGGTCGACGACCCGCGAGCGGCGCCGCTGGAGCGACGCTACCGGCTGCCGCCCGAACACGTGCCGGTGCTGGCCGACCCCGACGACATGCGCTACCAGGGCTACCGCGGCGTCGAGATCGTGCGCGCCGCCCGACCGCTCCCGGACCTGCTGGACGCCTTCCGTCACGGCGGCGCCCCGCCTCCGCTGCCGTGGGCTCCCGAGGGCCGCAGCGATCCGAACCGGGCGCTGTTCCTCAACCTGCTCGGGACCCGCTGGCTGCCGGCGATCCCGGAGGTCGACCGGCGGCTGCGCACCCAGCCGCCGGCACGGGTCGCCGACGCCGGCTGCGGCGCCGGCTGGTCCAGCATCGCCATGGCCGGCGCCTATCCCGCGATCACGGTGGACGGCTTTGACCTGGACCCCGACGTCATCGCCGCCGCCCGCCGGCACGCCGAGGAGTCAGGCGTGGCCGACCGGGTGAGCTTCACCGTCGGTGACGCCTCGGACCCGGCGCTGTCGGACCGCTACGACCTGGTCACCATCTTCGAGGCCCTCCACGACATGCCCCGCCCGGTGGAGGCGCTCGCCAGGATGCGCGAGATGCTGGTGGACCATGGGTCCGTGCTGGTCCTCGACGAGCTGGTCGGCGACGAGTTCGCCGCTCCGGGCCCGGAGACGGAGCGCTACCACTACGGGTGGAGCGTGGTCGACTGCCTGCCCGCCGCGATGGGCGACCCGCTGACCGCCGCGACCGGTGCGGTCATGCGTCCCGCCACGCTGCGCCACTACGCCGCCGAGGCCGGCTTCCGCGAGGTCGAGGTCCTGCCGATCGAGACGGATCTCTGGCGCTTCTACCGGCTGCTGCCCTGACCGGGTCCAGTCGATCAGCCATCTCGGCGCCTGTGTTCCCCGCACCTCGTCGACCGGGGGTGAAGGTGATCTCCTCGACGCGGATCGACGAGCCGGTGGAGGAGCGGCGGGCTCGGCGCTCGTCCTGAACGGGGCGGTCACGCGGCCTCCCTGGACTCGGACGGGTTACGCCAGGTGACGACCAGGTCGTCGTCCTTGGCGTCCACCAACACGGTGGCGCCGTCGCGGACCTCGCCGCCGAGCAGCGCCCGGCCGATGCGGGTCTCGACCTGGTGGGCGATGAACCTGCGCAGCGGCCTGGCGCCGTAGACCGGGTCGAAGCCCTCGGCCGCGATCAGGCGCCGCGCCGCCTCGGTCAGCTCCAGGGTCATGCGCCGCTCGGCCAGCCGCCGGCGCAGCTCCTCGAACTGGAGATCGACGATCCGCTCGATCTGGGGCAGGGTCAGCGGTTTGAACAGGACCACGTCGTCGACGCGGTTCAGGAACTCGGGGCGGAAGTGGCGGCGCAGCTCGCCCATGACAGCGGCGCGGGCGTCCGGCTTGATCTCGCCGTCACCGGTGACCCCCTCCAGCAGGTAGTCGGTGCCGAGGTTGGAGGTCATGATCACCACGGTGTTGCGGAAGTCGACCGTGCGGCCCTGCGCGTCGGTGATCCGTCCGTCGTCCAGCACCTGGAGCAGGGTGTTGAACACGTCCGGGTGGGCCTTCTCGATCTCGTCGAACAACACCACCGAGTAGGGCTTGCGCCGCACCGCCTCGGTGAGCTGGCCGCCCTCCTCGTAGCCGACGTAGCCGGGAGGGGCGCCGACCAGCCGACTCACCGTATGGCGTTCCTGGTACTCGCTCATGTCCAGGCGGACCATGTTCTCCTCGGTGTCGAACAGGGCCGCCGCCAGCGTGCGGGCCAGCTCGGTCTTGCCCACGCCGGTCGGGCCCAGGAAGATGAACGACCCGATCGGCCGGCGGGGGTCCTTGATGCCCGAGCGCGCGCGGATGATCGCGTCGGCGACCAGCCGGACCGCCTCGTCCTGGCCGACCACCCGCTGGTGGAGGATCTCGTCCAGGCGCAGCAGCTTCTCCCGCTCGCCCTCCTGCAGCCGGCTGACCGGGATCCCGGTCCAGGCGGCCACGATCTCGGCGATCTCCTCCTCGGTGACCACCTCGCGCAGCAACCGGTGCTCCCCCTGCTTGCTGGCGAGCTGCTCCTCCTCGGCGCGGAGACGCCGTTGGATCTCGGCGAGCCGGCCGTAGCGCAGCTCGGCGGCGCGGTTCAGGTCGTAGGCACGCTCGGCCTCCTCGGCCTCGTGGCGGACCTGCTCCAGCTCTTGGCGCAGCTCCTGGACCCGGCGGATCGCCTGCCGTTCCGCCTCCCACTGCGCCCGCATGGCGTCGGCCTCGGATCGGAGATCGGCCAGCTCCCGGCGCAGCTCCTCCAGCCGCTCCTGGCTGGCCGGGTCGGTCTCCTTGGCCAGCGCCGCCTCCTCGATCTCCAGCCGCATCACCCTGCGGGTGAGCTCGTCCAGCTCAGCGGGCATCGAGTCGATCTCGGTCCGCAGCCGCGCGCAGGCCTCGTCGACCAGGTCGATCGCCTTGTCGGGCAGGAACCGGTCGCTGATGTAGCGGTGGCTGAGCGTGGCGGCGGCGACCAGGGCGCCATCCTGGATGCGGACCCCGTGGAAGACTTCCAGGCGTTCCCGCAGACCGCGCAGGATCGAGATGGTGTCCTCCACACTGGGCTCGTCCACCAGCACCGGCTGGAAGCGGCGCTCCAAGGCGGCGTCCTTCTCGATCTGCTTGCGGTACTCGTCCAGCGTGGTGGCGCCGATCATGTGCAGCTCGCCGCGGGCCAGCATGGGCTTGAGCATGTTGCCGGCGTCCATGGCGCCCTCCGCCGCGCCGGCGCCGACGACCGTGTGCAGCTCGTCGATGAACACCAGGATGTGGCCCTCGCCCGCCTTGACCTCGTTCAGCACCGCCTTGAGCCGCTCCTCGAACTCGCCCCGGTACTTCGCCCCGGCGACCAGCGCACCCAGGTCGAGGGCGAAGATGGTCTTGTCCCTGAGCCCCTCGGGTACGTCCCCGCGGACGATCCGCTGGGCCAGGCCCTCGACGATGGCCGTCTTACCGACGCCGGGGTCGCCGATCAGCACCGGGTTGTTCTTGGTCCTGCGGGACAGGATCTGGATCACCCGGCGGATCTCGGCGTCGCGGCCGATCACCGGGTCCAGCTTGCCGAGGCGCGCGTCGGCGACCAGGTCGCGGCCGTACTTCTCCAGGGCCTCGTAGGCGACCTCCGGCATCGCGGAGGTGACCCGCTGGTTGCCGCGGACCCGGGTCAGGGCGGTCAGGAAACCGTCGCGGGTCAGCCCCTGCTCCTTGAGGCGCCGGCCGGCGGCGGTGGCCGATCCCTCCTCGACCAGGGCCAGCACCAGGTGCTCGACCGAGACGTACTCGTCCTTGAGCCGCCCGGCCTCGCGCTCGGCGGCGTCCAGCAGCCGGGCCAGCCGCTGGGTGACCATCACCTGGCCGGGGGCGGCCCCCGGCCCGGTCACCCGGGGTCGGCGGCCCAGCTCCTCCTCCATCGCCGCGCGCAGCCGCTCAGGGTCGGCGCCGGCCGCCGCCAGCAGCCGCGGGACCAGTCCCTCGGACTGGTCGAGCAACGCCAGCAGCAGGTGCTCGCCGTCGACCTCGGTGTGGCCGAGCCGCAGCGCCCTGGTCTGCGCGTCCTGCAAGGCCTCCTGCGATCGCTGGGTCAGGCGGTTCAGATCCACCGCTGTACTCTCCTTCCGGTGCGCCCTGAGCGGGCGCGGACGACGGGGCCGCCTGCCCGCAGCGCGGCCTCCAACTCCTCGATGCGCTCCAGCAGGTCCAGCACCAGGCCGATCGCCGCGTAGTTCAGCGACAGGCCGGCATGCAGCCGCTGCACCCGCGCTACCGTGGCCAGCTCGGCGGGCTCCAGCCACAGCTCGCCGGCGCGGTCGCGGGCCGCCTCGACCAGCCCCAGCGCGACGAAGCGGCGGATCAGCTCGGGGTGCACCCCGGCGCGCCGGGCAAAGCGCTCCAGCGGCAGGCGCCGCGGCGGCGCCGGCAGGTAGCGCGGCGGGGTCATCGCTCCCTCCTCAGGCTCCCCTGATTCATCGGGGCTCCCCCTCGGGGTGGCCCGAGCCCCGCCGTGGGTCGAATCGCGACACGCGCGAGAGCTCCTCGAACAGCTCACGTTCGCGTCCGGACAGGTGCCGGGGCACCATCACCGCCACCTCCGCGTACAGGTCCCCCGGCGAGCCCCTCGGGTTCGGCATGCCCTGGCCGCGCAGGCGCAGCCGCCGGCCGCTCGACGACCCCGGCGGGACGCGCACCTTGACCTCGCCGCCAGGGGCATCGACCGGGATGGTCGCGCCCAGTGCCGCCTCCCATGGGCTCACCGGCAGGTCGATGTGCAGGTCCCGGCCCTCGAGACGGTAACGGGGGTGCGGGGCGATCCGCACCACCAGGAACAGGTCGCCGGCGGGGGCTTCGCCGCTCGCCCGCCCGCCCTCGCCGGCCAGGCGGATGCGCTGCCCGTCGATCACGCCCGGCGGGATGGAGACCTCATAGCTCCGCGAGCCCTCCGGGCCGGCGAGGCTGACCCAGCGGCGACCGCCCGCGTAGGCCTCCTCGACGGAGAGCACCAACTCAGCCTCCTGGTCGGCCCCTGGGATCGGACCGGCCGCCCCGCCGAACAGGTCGCCGAGGAGGTCCTCCAGGTCGATCCCGCCAAGGTCCTCCTCGGTGAACACCCGCGAGCGGCGACCGGCGGGGCCGCCCCCGAAGCCCGGGCCTCCCTCGAAGCCGGGGCCGGCCCGGGCGCCGGCGCGCGGGCGCTGCCCTCTCCGCCGGCCCTCGCGGGCGCGCATGCCGTCGTAGCGCGCGCGGGACCCGGGGTCCGAGAGCACGCGGTAGGCCTCGCCGACCTCCTTGAAGCGCTCCTCAGCGCTCGGGTCCTTGTTGACGTCGGGGTGCAGGCTGCGGGACAGCCTCCGGTAGGCGGCCTGCAGCTCCTCCTGGGTGGCGTTCGGCGGGACTCCGAGCACCTCGTAGTAGTCGCGCGCCATCCCGCCTCACCCTCCCTGGCCGGCGACGGCGACGGCAGCCGGCCGCAGCTGCCGCTCACCCTCGCCGTAGCCGGGGCGCAGGACCCGCACGACCGTGCCCGGAGCCGCCTGGCTGTCGTGGACCACGCCGACCGCCTCGTGCCTCGCGGGGTCGAACGGCACGCCGACCTGGTCCTGGCGCGGGTAGCCGAGCGAGGCCAGCACCGCCACGGCCTGGTCGCGGACCGACCGCAGCCCCTCGACCAGCGGGCCCTCGTCGCCGCCCGCGTGCGCCAGCGCCCGCTCGAGGTTGTCGAGCACCGGCAGCCACGCCGCCGCGACCCGTGCCCGCTCGGCCTCCCGGTCGCGGTCCAGCTCCCGCGCGTAGCGCTTGCGCAGGTTGTCGAGGTCGGCCAGGGCCCGCCGCCAGCGGTCCTCCAGCTCTGCCACGTCCGCCGGCTGGCCCTCCTTCCGCTGGTCCGCGACCACGGGGGGGCCCACCGGGGTCTCGGGCCGACCCGGCTGGCGCTGGGTCGCCACGGCTCACTCCCTGGTGAAGTCGGCGTCGATCACGTCGTCGTCGCCGGGGCGCCGGCCGCCCTGGTCGCCGGGCCCGGGCCCGCCCTCGGGCCCGCCGCCCGCCCCGCCGGCGCGGGACCGCAGGCTCTGGAGGAGCTGCTGGAGCTCGCCGGTGAGCGAGCGCAGGCGCTCCAGGGGGGCCTCCTCCTTGATCGCCTGGCGGGCGTCGGCCACCAGCATCTCCGCCCGGGCGCGCTCGTGCGACGGCGCCTGCTCCCCCAGCTCCTCGAGCGCGCGCGAGACCTGGTAGGCGACCGCGTCCAGCTCGTTGCGGGCGTCGATGAGCTGCCGGATGCGAGCGTCCTCGTCGCGGTGGCGCTCGGCCTCGGCCACCATCCGCTCCACCTCGGCACGGTCCAGGGTGCTGCTCTCGGTGATCGAGATCGCCTGCTCCGCCCCCGTGTCGCGGTCGCGCGCCGAGACGTTGAGGATGCCGTTGGCGTCGACGTCGAAGGTCACCTCGATCTGCGGGACGCCCCTGGGAGCCGGCCGGATGTTCTCCAGCCGGAACCGCCCGAGCACCCGGTTGTCAGCCGCCCGCTCGCGCTCGCCCTGCAGGACGACCACGTCCACGGCCGGCTGGTTGTCCTCGGCGGTCGAGAACACCTCGGTGCGCCTGGTCGGGATGGTGGTATTGCGCTCGATCACCTTGGTCATGACCCCGCCAAGCGTCTCCAGCCCCAACGACAGCGGCGTCACGTCCAGCAGCAGCACGTCCGGGCCCTCGCCCGTCAGCACCGCCGCCTGGATGGCCGCGCCCATGGCCACGACCTCGTCGGGGTTGACAGTCATGTTGGGGTCCTTGCCACCGGTCAGCCGCCGCACCAGCGCCTGCACCGCCGGGATCCGGGTCGCCCCGCCGACCAGGATCACCTCGTCCAGATCGTTGGCGGTCACCTTGGCGTCGCTCATCGCCTGCCGCACCGGCCCCAGGCAGCGCTCGACCAGGTCGGCGGTGATCTGCTCGAAGGTCGAGCGCATGATCGTGGTGGTGAGGTGCTTGGGCCCGGAGGCGTCGGCGGTGACGAACGGCAGGTTCACCTGCGTCTGAGTCACCGAGCTCAGCTCGACCTTGGCCTTCTCCGCCGCCTCGAACAGCCGTTGCAGCGCCTGCGGGTCGTTGCGCAGATCGATCCCCTGCTCGCCCTTGAACTGGTCGGCCAGATGGTCGACCAGGCGACGGTCGAAGTCGTCACCGCCCAGATGCGTGTCGCCGGCGGTCGCCCGCACCTCGACCACGCCGTCGCCGACGTCCAGGATGCTCACGTCGAAGGTCCCGCCTCCCAGGTCGAACACCAGCACGGTCTCGTGCTGGCGCTTGTCGAGCCCGTAGGCCAGCGCCGCCGCGGTCGGCTCGTTGATGATCCGCAGCACCTCCAGCCCGGCGATCCGCCCGGCGTCCTTGGTCGCGGTGCGCTGCGCGTCGTTGAAGTAGGCGGGGACGGTCACCACCGCCTGCCGCACCCGCTCACCAAGATATTTGCCAGCGTCCTCGGCCAGCTTGCGCAGCACCTGCGCGCTGATCTCCTCCGGCGCGTACAGCCTGCCGCGGACGTCGAACCGGACCATCCCCTCGGGGCCCTCCACCACGTCGAAGCCGACCGCCTTGGCCTCGCTGGAGACCTCGTCGTAGCGGCGGCCGATGAACCGCTTCGCCGAGGTGATCGTCCCCTTCGGGTTCAGGATCGCCTGCCGCCGGGCGAGCTGGCCGACCAGCCGCTCGCCCTGGTCGGTGAACGCCACCACCGACGGGGTCGTGCGTGACCCCTCGGCATTGACGATCACGGTGGGCTCGCCGCCTTCCAGCGTCGCGATCACCGAATTGGTGGTGCCGAGGTCGATGCCGACTGCCTTGGCCATTCCAGCCCCCCCCTACCATGGCCCGGCGGAGCCGCCGGCCCGTGAGTGGCACCACCCCGCACTCCGAAAACGAGCCGAGCCCGCCGACTGGATGCGCGGCGGGCTCGATGGCTGGATCGCGACCGGAGCAACGGTCGGTGGAGGCACACTGGAGCCGCAGGTCAAACCTCGTGCTTGCAGCTGTGCCGCGATTCCCGCAAGGGCAGAAAGGGAGCAGGTACCACACGGGCAACCCGCTAAACCGGGGTCGGGCGCAACGCGACGGGCGTTGGCGAACGCGGTCACGGCTTGGCGCGGTTCCTGGCGGCCAGGATCATCTGCGTCACCGTGTAGGTGCTGATTCCCAGCTTGCCGGCGATCTCGTCGGGCCGCATCCCGCGCTGGTTGTAGATCAGCGCGAGCTGCTCCTGCGCCTTCGTCCACGGTGGGGCGGCGCCGGGGCCGGCCGGCCGCCGGAGACCGGGTCGCGCCGGGCCGCCACCTTCACCGGACCGCTGACCCCGACCTCGGTCGCCGCGGTACCGGGCGCGCCGCCTCGGCGATGCCTGGCGCCCGGCCAGGTCCTTGCCGCCCGCCGCCTCCTCCACGTAGGCGCCGGAGGCCACCTTTTCCCTGGTCCGCTCGTCCAGGACCTGGTATTGGTCGGCGGCCTTGTTCACCCCAAGGGCGAGGATCGTCAGGCCCTTGGCATTTCTCTTCTGGCAGTCGAGGTCGGTGCAATAGTCGTACTTTTCCGCACGTTCAGGATGTAATTCCCGACCGCAGGTCACGCAATTCGCCATCGTTCTCCTTGGTTGGCGTTCCGGCACTCCACGGTTCCGCGTTCCGGCATCCCACGTCAACGCGAATTGGCGCCGAAATCATCCGGTGACCCCCACTCACGGGGGGCGCGGTGAGCACGTCTCGCGGGTGGTTTCACGGCTCCCTTCGCGGGCTACTCGTCAAGCGCCTGACCAGCACCGTTTGAGGAGGCATCATGGCCCGACCCTCGATCGAGACCGCTCGCGACTGGGCGCCCAAGCCCATCCGCGACCGCCTGCCGGGCAGGCGGCGCCGGACCGGCCTGCTCGACGCCCCGAAAGCGGCAATGCGGCGGCGACGCCGGACCGGCCTGCTCGACACGTCGAGGGCGGCCATGCGGAGTCGGCGCCGGAGGCAGCGGTGGCTCCGGGCAAGGCGCCGGCAGGTGCCCGGCGCGCTGGGCAGCCGCGGGACGGCGCTGCGCGGCCGGGTCCCGTCGATGCCGAGGCCGCCCTCGGTGTCCATGCCCTCCATGCCGTCGATGCCCTCCATGCCGAGGCCGTCGCGCCGGCGGCGCCGGGCCCGACGCATGGCCGGCAACCTGGGGGTGATGGTGGGAGCCGGAGCCGGCTACGTGCTCGGAACTCGCGCCGGCCGTGAGCGCTACCAGCAGATCGTGGAGCAGGCCCGCCAGCTCTGGCAGCGTCCGGAGGTGCGGGACATGGCGGCCAAGGGCCGCGACCGGGTCGGCACGGGCGTGGAGCGCGCCGCCGCCACCGCCGGCGAGCGGCTCCAGCAGGCCCGCGAGCGAGCCGCCGCGGCACCGTCGACCAACGGCCCCACCGGCCAAGGCACGACCACCGGCGGCCCCACCGGCCAAGGCACGACCACCGGCGGCCCCACCGGCGGAGGGACCGCCACCGGAGGTTCCACCAAGCCGGCTGGCTCCGCTGGCGCGGCTTGACGGGCTAACAGCGTTAGCCTGCCCTGAAGCTAACTTGGTTAGCCAGCTTCAGGGAAGGCTCCATGTCCAAACGACTCCACGCGCACGCAACTCCAGGGACCGGGGTCCACGCACCGCGGTCGACCGCCCGCCGAGCAGCCTGGCTCGGGCTCGGCCTGTTCGCCATCGCGTTCGTCTGGGGACCACTGGCGCTGCTGGTCGCCTGTACCTTCTGGATCCACCCGGCCCCGCTGTTCACCGGCGGGCTCGCCTGGCTGGGGCACGTCGCCGTGGACCGAGCCGCGGGCTTCGGCCTGCGCGGCCCGCAAGGGTTCCAGCGTGGCTGAGCGGGCCAGCCCGGCCGAGGCGCTCAGCCCACGCGCCCGCCAGATCGTGGCCGTCGCCACCCACATCTTTACCGGCTGATGACCGACCAGCCGCTGCCCCGCGAGCAACTGCCGGAAGGCGTCGAGGCGCGTGCCGCCACCCCGCTGCTGCGGGCGGCCGGCGACCCGGACCTGGCCAGGGCCATGTGGGGATTCGCCCACGGCATGGTCATGCTGGAGCTGGCGCGGCGCTTCCCGCCGGGAGCAGACGTCGAGACCGCCTGGCGGCAGGGGCTGAGCGCCTTCACAGGCGCCCGGCCGCGATGATCCGCTTGAGGAACGCCTGCGTGCGCGGGTTGGTGGGCTCGGTGAAGATCTGCTCCGGGTCGCCCTGCTCGCAGATCACGCCGTCGTCGAGGAAGCAGACCAGACTCGACACCTCGCGGGCGAACGACATCTCGTGGGTGGCCAGCAGCATGGTCATGCCCTCGTGGGCCAGCTCGCGGACGATGTTCAGCACCTCGGCGACCAGCTCCGGGTCGAGCGCGCTGGTGACCTCGTCCAGCAGCAGCAGCTTTGGCTGCATCGCCAGCGCCCGCACGATCGCGACGCGCTGCTGCTGACCGCCGGAGAGGCTGTCAGGGTAGTCGATGCGCTTGGAGATCAGCCCGACCCGCTCCAGCAGCGCGTCGGCGCGTGCAACGGCCTCCTTGCGCGACAGGTGCAGCACCTGGCGGGGCGCAAGGGTGATGTTGCGCAGCACGGTCATGTGCGGGAAGAGGTTGAAGCTCTGGAAGACGATGCCGACTTGACGGCGGTGCCGATCGAGGTCGACCCCCGGCCCCGACACGAGCTGGCCCTGCATGGCGATGGTGCCTTCGTCGATCGGCTCCAGGGCGTTGACGCAGCGCAGCAGGGTCGACTTGCCAGAGCCGGAGGTGCCGATCAGGCTCACCACCTGGTGCTCTCCCACGTCCAGGTCGACGCCACGCAGCACCATGGTGGCGCCGAAGCGCTTGGCAACGCCGCGTAGGCGCAGGAAGGGCTCTTCGGTATCAGGCAGCGGTGCTCACCTCGTTCCGGCCGCGATGCGTTGCTGGTCTCGCTTGAGGAGGTAGTCCGTGAAGCGGGTCATGGGGATCGTGAGGACGACGAAGCACAGCGCCAGCCCGGTGAACGACGACAGGTTGAACTTGGTCCCGGCGTAGATCTGCGCCCGGCGGAAGCCGTCGAGCACGCCGATGATGCCGATGAACGCGGTGTCCTTCTGCAGGCCGATGAAGTCGTTGAGCAGCGGCGGGACCACCCTGCGGACCGCCTGCGGCAGCACCACGAAGCGCATGGTCTTGGCCTGCGAGAGCCCCAGCGAGCGGGCGGCGGCGGTCTGGCTGCGGTGGATGCTCTCGATCCCCGCCCGGTACACCTCGGCGACGTAGGCGCCGTACACCAGCGTCAGCGCCAGCACGGCGAGCTGGAACAGGGACCACTCACTGATCCACGGCACCCCGGCGATCGGCATGCCGAACCCGACCATGTAGATGACGATCAGCCCCGGGAGCGCCCGGAACAGGTCGATGTACCCGATTGCCAGCCAGCGGGCTGGCGCCACCGCCCTGCTCTGACTCGAGCGCAGCAGCGCCAGCACCAGCCCCCAGACCAGCACGCAAATCTCGGCCACCACCATCAGCGACAAGTTGGTGGTGAACCCCTTCAGGACCTGGGGCAGGCTCTCGACGAACTTGTCCCAGTTCAGGAATGTCTCGAAGAACTGCCCCACCGCGACCGCCGGATGTCAGGAGATGAAGGGGACGGACGTCGGATCAGCGCCGAAGTACTTCTTGAAGAGCTGATCCAGGAAACCTTCCGACTTCAGGGTGTTGATGACCTGGTTGATGGCGTCCACGTTGGACGAGCTCTTGTTCAGCACGGCGCCGTACTGCTCGCCGGTCTTGAACTGGGCGACGACCGCGCCGTCCTTGATCTGGCCCTCCTTGACCGCTCCCAGCACGATCGGCGTGTCCAGCAGGACCGCGTCGATCTGGCCGGCGTTCAGCGCGGTGAAGGCGTCGACCGTCTTCTCGTAGACGTGGGCCTCCTTGGACGGCTTGATGTTGTCGGCGATGTAGGCGGCCCCGGTGGTGTTGGTCTGCGCGCCCCAGCGGAGCTTCTTGGCGTCGGCCATGCTGGACACCGTGGTGCCCTTCTTCGCCAGGATCCCCTGGTTGGCGTCGAAGTACGGCACGGTGAACTGCACCACCTTGGCTCGGTCGTCGGTGATGGTGACCTGGCTGAAGTCGATGTCGCACTTGCACCTCTGCCCGGCGACCAGACCCGTGAAGGGCATCTCCACGAACTTGACGTTGGGGATGTCGAGACGCTTGGCGATCTCCTTGGCGAGGTCGACCTCGTATCCGCCGGTGAGCGAGTCGTAGTCGTTGCCGATCCAGAACGGCGGGGCCGGCAGTTCCGTCCCCACCGTCAGCGTCCCGCTGGTGACCAGATCCTTGAGCTTGGACCCGGAGGCCTGCTGGCCGCTGGAGCTGGACCCCTCGTTGCCCCCGCCGCAGCCGGCGGCGATCAACGCCACCGCCATGACCAGGACGACCAGCGCCCCACGAAATCGGACCAATGCACCCATGTCCCACCTCCAAAATGATGTGCGTTGCTGTGAGTTATGAACCATAACTCGTCTGGCGTCACCTTCAGCGCTTTTCGAGGAAGCTCGCCAGCTTCGTGGCGGTCTCCTCGGGTCCGCCCGTCGCCACCCGGGCACGCGAGAACCCTGGGAACAGGGGGGCGCCCGCACGACCGCCGCGCATTCTCAACGCTGGCCGGCCGGTCGGCCGGTGGCTCAGGATGGAGCGGGACTGCCGGCCAGAGCGAGAGGAGCACCGATGCCAAGGACCATGACCGCGCTGGTACGGATACCTGCCAGACGGCAACATGTCCTTCTTCACCTCGACCCAGGGCCGGGCGGCGCGCAAGGTCGAGCTCATCAACAAGGCACGCGTCCTGAGCATGTGCGTGCAGCGCCCAGAGTTCCCGTACAAGTACGTCACCGTGGAGGGCACGGTGCTCCGGACCGACCAGCCACCGTCGGCGGAGCAGATGTTCGCGGTGGTCAGCCGGTACCTGCCCGAGGAGCAGGCCCAGGGCTTCGTCATGGCCGAGCTCGAACGCCCGGGGAGCCAGCTCGTGCTGTTCACGATCCGGCCCGACCGCTGGCTGTCCGCCGACTTCTCCGAGGACATGGGCTGAAGGGCGGCCCCCCGACGGTCGATCGCGTCCGCGGCGGCCGGGCGGGCCAGGGGATCGCTACCATCGACGCATGACGCGACGGGCATGGCTGCTGTTCACCGCGGTCTCGCTGCTGTGGGGCGTCCCCTACCTGTTCATCAAGGTGGCCGTCGCCGAGCTTCCACCGGTGACCGTGGTGTTCGCCCGCGTCGCCATGGCCGCGCTGGTGCTGTGGCCGGTCGCCGCGCGACGCGGGGAGCTGCGGGGTCTGCGCGGCCGCCTCCCCCAGCTCGTCGTGCTCGCGCTGCTGGAGATCGCGATCCCGTTCCTGCTCATCAGCATCGGCGAGCAGCACATCACCTCGTCGCTGACGGGGCTGCTGATCGCCTCGATGCCGCTGTTCGTCGCGCTGCTGGCGCTGCGCTTCGACGCCGCCGAGCGGGTTGGCGGGGTCCGGCTGGTTGGCCTCATGGTCGGCATCGGCGGCGTCGCCGCCCTGCTCGGCATCGACATCGGCAGCGACCTTGCCCAACTGTTCGGTGCGGCCATGGTGCTGCTGGCGACCTGCTGCTACGCGGCCTCGACCCTGGTGGTCAAGCGGACCTTCAGCGGCGCGCCGATGCTCGGCGTGGTCACCGCCGCGACCCTGATCGCCACCCTGCTGCTCGCCCCGTTCGCCGTGGCCCTGACCCCCGCGCGCTTGCCGAGCCTGCAGGTCGCCCTCGCGCTGGTGGCGCTCGGCGTGCTTTGCACCGCGGCGGCCCTGACCCTGTTCTTCACCCTGATCGTGGATGCCGGCCCGAGCCGCGCGGCCGTGATCACGTATCTGAACCCGGCGGTCGCCGTCGCCCTCGGCGTGGCCATCCTCGGCGAGCCGCTCACGCTGGCGATCATTGCCGGGTTCCTGCTGATCATCGCGGGCTCGTGGCTGTCGACGCGCCCCCCAGCCAAACGCCCGGCCCGGGTCACCGCCCGCCCATGAAATGACCCGAGCCGGGCGGAGCGGGGACAGCGCGGTTTCCGCCATTGAAATGACGCGGCAGCCGCTCATGCGGCTATCGTGAAAGGAAGCCCCTATGCTGCTCGTAGGACGGCCGCGCGAAGAGCGCCTTGCGACCTCGGATGCTGAACAGCGGCTTCCCGCCGGGAGGGTGAGAGCGGTAGAAGACCAGGTCCTCCCGGCTCTCGAGATGAGCGCCGAACTCGTTGAACAGCCATGGCGCGCAGCGGATCTCTATGCCCCGGACGTTGTTGGCGCCCTCCTGCCACCGCACGATCCGCATCGACCAGTCGCTGCCCCTGGCACCCTTCGGAGATTGCGCGGTGAGGAGCATCGACAGTTCCGTGTTGAAGATCCTGAGGAGCTTCTGGAAGTCCGCCTCCCGACGTGAAGAATCGCTCACCCGCGTCTCCTCACCACAGGGACCGCCGACCGTAGCGGTTCAGTGTAGCAGCTCGGGTCCGCGCTCTTGCACCGATCGTTCCGAGAATGCGGCCTGCATAAATGAACGACACCGGGTGCCGAGGGCTCGAGCGCATGCTCGGCTCTCGAATTGCGGACGCCGCTATTGCGGCACGGGAGCCCTGTGGGTGCTCCTGGTCACGGACCGGCACCCGCCGGTTCGGCTGGGTCCGCCAGTTGCGGGAGGCGCTCAGGCTCGGCGGTGAGCTCGGCGCCGAGGCCGATCCGCTGGTAGGACTGGGTGAGGGAGGCGATCAGCGGGGCGCTGGTGCGCGGTTCCGCCGGGACTCCGAGACGGCTATTGGCAAGGGCGGCGGACTCGCCGGCGGCGGGAACCGAGCGGACATCGACAGGTCCGTTCGGCGGGCGCGGGTGGGTCCAGGGTCACATCGGCAGGTCGAGGATCGGGTTCCGGTCGAAGAAGCCGACCGGTCGCAGGACGAAGCCGCAGTGGGCGACGGGCATCACCGGCCAGTCCTCGGGACGGGGGAAGTGGGTCATCCCGAAGGTGTGCCACAGGACGATGTCGCGGCCGTCGATGCCGCGGTCGGCAGCGACGTACTCGGGAAGCCCGGCTCCTCCGGGGTGCTGGTTGGGCAGGTCGCCCGCGGCGTAGCGCTGCGCCGGGTCGTAGCGCGTGACCCACAGGTGCCTTGTGGCGAAGGCCGCGCGGCGGGTGATCGCGGCGCTCGGGTCGGCGGCGAGCAGCGGCGCCGCCTCCGGATAGAGCGCGTAGGCGACCGGCTGACCGAGCCGGTTGCGCCTGCCGGGGTTGACCACGTGCCAGGCCCTGCCGACCGACGCGTCCGCGGTGCGCGCAGCCTCCGACTCCCGGGTCAGCCGCGTGACCCGCCTGCTGAAGGCGTTGCCGTAGGGGTTGTCCGGCCCGGCCGGCAGGCGCTCCAGCTGCACCTCGTCGACCGCGTTGTCGACGCCGTCGACCGTCATGTCCAGCCTGGCGCTGAACATGTGCTGGTGGAACGGGCCCCCGAGGCCGGGAGCGAGCTGCGTCGCCCAGCGGCTCCCTTCGACATAGGACGAGGTGAACACCACGCCGGTGGCCTTCACCTCCAGCTCGATGGTGCCGTCGAGGTACAGGTACCAGTAGAAGCCGTAGTCGTAGTTGCCGATGGCGACGAACGTCGAGACCACCAGGCGCCGCTGGCGGCGCGTCTCGGCGGAACCGGTGAACAGGTCGTTGTGCTTCCACGCCACGCCGACATCCTCTTCGTGCATGCAGATGGCGTTGGCCACCTCGCGCGGCTCGCCGTCCTCGGTCGGGAGGACCGCGTCGAAGTAGTGGATCTCCCCGAGGCAGTCGCAGCCGAGCACGAGGGAGTTGACCTGCTGGCCGAGCAGGTACTCGCCGGCGTCGAAGTAGTTCTGCCAGAACCGCGCCGGGCTCGGGTCGGCGTAGGGGACCACCATCTCGGCGATGGAGGCGCGGTAGACGACCGGCCGGTCCCACAGCGAGAGCTGGTGCAGCGTCAGCCCCTCGCGAGCGTCGAAGCCGATCCGTAGCCGCCAGCCCTCCCAGGTCACCTCGTCCCCGTCGACCGTGAAGCTCGGGCCCTCGGGCTGGGTGATCTGGATGGGCTTCAGGGAGGTCCGCGCCGGACCGACGACGGCCGGGTCGTCGAAGTTGCCCGCTTCACGGGGGATCGGCAGCAACGCCTCGTCGAGCAGCCGGACCACCCGGCGTTCGATGAGGTCGACATAGGCCACCAGCCCGTCGACCGGATGCGCCCACGGGTGGTCCTTCTCGTGGTCCTGCACGAAGGACAGCACCCGCAGCATGCGGCGGCCCTCCTCGCCCGGTACGCCGAACCACCCCGCCGAGAGCGGGCACGGCCGGACCAGGTCGAGGTCGGTGATCCCGCGGCGCGCCATGGCCGCCCGCCAGCCGCTGTCGCCCTTGACGATCTCGTCGACCGCCTCCAGGTCCCCGAGCATGATCGCGGGCTGCCCGTCGCGCACCGGGTCCAGCGCGACCTGGGATTCGACGGCCCGGCGGCTGAGCGATGCCACGACGCTGGCCGCGGCGCCGGTCGTCGCGTCGAGCAGGATCGCGCGCACCCGTCGGTCCACCGGGTCCCCGGGCCGGAAGGCGAGAACCTCCCACTTGGGTGGCTCCTCGAGCCCGAGGTAGGTGAAGCGGGTGCCTTCGCTCACCAGCCCGTGCTCGCTGAGCACGCTCCTTGCCAGGCGAATCTCGTCCGCGCTGAGCCGTTGCAGGGGATGCGCCGGCTCCGGCGCGGGGAGCCCGCCGCCAGCTTGGGTAGCCGCTCGCATGGTCACATCGACGCTCCTCCACCCTCGATGGCAGCGAACGGCTCATCGTGTGCTGGCGACGATCACGTTGTCCAGATGCCAGTTTCCAGCTATTTGCCCAGTCGTGAGCGGCGTCTCGGCGGTGACCCGCGTGCGTCTCCTTCGGCTCGCGGGCCTGGGCTGCTCAGTAGCTCAGCTGCTCCTCCCAGGCGGTCCCGCGTCCGGCGGGAGTGAGGTCGTACAGGTTCCAGAGCGGTTCGATCGTGCCCACGTGGCGCGGATCCTGCCCCGGCTCGGTCGCTGCGTACAACAGCTCCGAGCCCCAGAAATGGCGGACCGTGCGCCCGTCGCGCTGGAAAACGTTCAGCATCGGTCGCTGGTGGCCCTCGACGGTCTCGCCGAAGTAGTCGCGGTTGTAGCTGCTGCCCGCCGAGGACAGCAGGCGCAGCCGGCGCCAGCCGCGCTCTTCGGCGAAGGTGAGGATATGCGACAGCGGCGCCTTCCCGACCGCCGCGAGGTTGACGCGCTGGGAGACGTGCTCCGCGGCGCCGTCCAGCTGATCGAGCAGGGCGGTGCACGAGGGGCATGGCCCCTCCGCCAGCGGCAGGAGCGCGGTTCGACCGCCTTGGGGCCCGGGCCGCTCGTCGCCGGGGTCGCGGGGAAACATCATGCTGTAGATCACCAGCGAGTCCTTGCCGGGCGCGAGCAGCTCGGACAGGCGCACCTCGGTCGCGTCACCGTCCGTCCCCTGCCCCTGGAAGACGTAGTCCTCCGGCACGACCCCGCCGGGCGGCAACCGCCGCCGGGCGGCAGCCACCGCCTCCATGGCGCGGCGCAACTGGATCTCCTGCTCGAGGAGCCGATCCCGCGCCGCCCGGTACTCGGCTGACTCCCCAGGAAACGCGATGCCCATGGTCTTTCCCCCTTGATTGACTGGCGCCCCGCGGCCATCCCGCTCGGTCAGGGTTCGAGGAGCCCCTTGAGCGCGGTGAGGCGCTCGCGCCAGTACGCTTTCATCTCCGCCGCGGCCGCCGCGTCGGGCAGCCTCTCGTGCAGGACGGCCACCTGGGCCTTCGCGTCCCCCTTGGGCGTGAGGCCGGCGACGATCCGCGTCGGCCCGTCCGCCCAGTCCGCACGAAACGACTTCGGCGCGGTGGCCGTCCGGACCCGGAGCTTGATGCCCGGTAGCCACCGGTGCCGGATCGACTCGTCGGCGAAGGCCTGGAAGAGGCGGTCCACCGACACGGCCACCGTCCTGCTGCCGCTCACCGAGAAGCCGCCGTCCCGTTGCTGGCCCGGGGCGCGCATCCCACGGGCCTGCTCGTATCCCACGGTGAGGCTCTGCGCCCACCAGCTGTCCACCTGGTGCTCGGTGACGAGCCACCGGGCGATGTCGGTGTGCGTGCGCTCGGACGCTCCCCAGGCGTCGAGCCTCGCGAACCATTCGTCCAGGCCATGGCCCGTGCGCTCGCGCAGGGACGCCTCAGGGGGCTTGTGCGCCCTGATCGCCTCGGTCGCCGGCGCCGCGGGCGGTGCGGGCTCGAGCTTCTTGAGAAGGTGGCGGCGGGCGGCCGTGTAGCTCTCGCCCGTCTTGCTCATGCGGACCCGAACGCGAGATTTGAAGGATTTCTGGCTCGTCATCACGTGCTCCCTCAACGGCACGGGCCCGGGGACTCACGCTCCCGCCAACCCCGCCGGAAGGGGCATCCGAGACGGCATCCCGAGAACTCGAGGTCCCCTTTGCCTCCGCAACGCCGGTGGCGTGAGCACCGGAAAGGAGGTTTGGCGCGGAACGGCGCCAGCCCGAGGCTAGTCCACTTCCCCCACCAGTGCAAGGTTCACGATGCGCCTCGTGCCAGGGCGGGGATTGGCGAGGCGGCGTGCCGGATGACAGGGTTGCGGTCGTGGGCGGCAGATGGTTTCCGCGGTCGGTGAGGGAGGCTCCACTGTGAGCATCGACGTGCACGCGCACGTTGTGCCGGCGGAGGTGCTGGCGACGCTGGAGCGCGACGACGGACGCTACGGGATCGAGGCGCTCCGCCAGGACGGGCAGCGGGCGGTTCGGGTGGCCGGTGACGAGCCGTGGACCATCCGCGGCGATCTCGTCGACGTCGGGCAGCGGCTCGACGCCATGGACCGCGCCGGCGTGTCCACGCAGGTCCTGTCGAGCTGGATCAACCTGACGGCCTACGCGCTCGACGCCGCCGCAGGGGCGCGCTTCAGCCGGATGTTCAACGAAGCGCTCGCCGGGCTGGTGGAGGCACATCCGGGCCGGTTCCTCGCGCTCGCCTCCGCACCGTTGCAGGCGCCGCGGCGAGCGGCCGACGAGCTGCGCCACGCCGTCGGGCGACTCGGTCTGGTCGGTGTCGAGATCGCCACCAGCGTGAACGGGACCGAGCTCGACGATCGCGACCTCGACCCGTTCTGGTCGGCCGCGGAGGAGCTCGGCGCCATCGTGCTCGTCCACCCCATGGAGGCCCTCACCGGTCTGGGAGGCGCCCGGTACTTCCTCGGCAACGCGGCGGGCCGTCCCGCCGAGACCACCATCGCGGTGGCCCACCTCGTCCTCGGCGGGGTGCTCGAGCGCTTCCCCCAGCTCCGCGTCTGCGTCGTCCACGGCGGCGGCTTCCTGCCCTATCAGCGCGGGCGGCTCGACCGCGCCTACCTGGCCAAACCCGAGGTCGCGGCGGTCAATCTCACCCGTGCCCCGAGCCGCTGGCTGCGCCAGCTCTACTACGACACGGTGGTGCACGATCCGGAGGTGCTCGCGTGGCTGGTCGACTTCGCGGGCGCCGACCACGTGCTGCTCGGCAGCGACTACCCCTTCGAGATGGGCGACCCCGACCCCGTCGGCACTGTCCGCTCGGTACCCGGCCTCGACGACCGCCAACGCCGGCTGATCCTGCGCGGCAACCTGGAGCGCCTGATCGGTCAGGCGAGGACCCGCGGCGCCGGCAGGACCTCCGGCCCCGCGTGAGGCCCCTACAGCCGGATGAGGTTCCCAGCGCCGCCACGATCGGACCACCCACCACGCGCCTCCTTGCCTTCCGGCCAAGCCGGCCACGTCAGGCGTTGGCGGACCGCTCACCGGCGCCCCGCCGGTGCCGGGAGGAGAACATACCGGCGGGGGTATCATTGCGCTGTCGGTACGTTGACGGTCGCCACCAGCGGAGGGTCTACCGTGAGGCGATCGCGAAACAGACGGGCATAGCGGGAGGAAGCATGCAGCTCGACCAGAGCGCCGTCAGTGACACGATCAAGCGGCTGCGCCGTGCCGAGGGCCAGCTCCGGGGCATCATCGGCATGCTCGAGGACGGTCGCGACTGCGCCGACGTCGTCACCCAGCTCGCCGCCGTCTCCCGCGCGCTGGACCGCGCCGGCTTCAAGGTCATCGCCAGCGGGCTCCAGCAGTGCATGGCGGCCGAGGCCGCCGGCGAAGAGCCCTCGATGGATCAGGCCCGGCTGGAGCGGCTGTTCCTCTCCCTCGCCTGACCGCCGAGCTTTCCGTGCCCGGCTCCGGCTATGGGGACTGCCCCGTCCGAGGCGCGCGCTCGACCGGTGGAGTCCGCCGGTAGGGGTCCTTGCCGACCGCGTAGGCATGCTTCTCGAGCCCGATCGCGCCCTTGCGGGCCTTGGCCAGAGCCGCCGGGCCGAGCCGCACGACCTTGACGAGGACCAGTTCCTCCGCCTCCGGGTCGCCGACAGCGCCGACCCGGATGTTGCCCACCCCGGGCGCGTAGTACTTGAGCTGGTGAACGTCGCCAGACTCCAGCGGGTTCCACTCGTCGATCAGCAGGACGTCGTCATAGCACCTGACCGGGACGCAGTTCCTCAAGCCGGTCTGTGACACCTTCGCCCGGTCCTGGAACTCGATCTTCGGCGCGAACCCCTCGAGGTAGCTGAAGGTTCCCGCACGTGGGCTCGCCCGCATCAGCACACCCGCGGTGGCGCCTTCCAGGCCGGAGATCCAGGTGTCGGGGGCGCCCTTGAATCGGCCGTCCTCGTAGACCTCCGGGTACTCGCCGAGGAGCCAGACGTTCCCATCGTCGTCCTGCGCCTGGAAGGCGAGCTCGGACTCCTCCAGTCGGCCGGCGTTGATGTCCTGATCCCAGAGGACGACGGCCCGCACACCGTCGATCACCTTCGACAGGTCGGTGACCGTCGTCAGCACCTGGTGCGGGAGGACCCCCCTCCCCCGGTTCGAGCGCCCTTCGAAGACGTACTGGGTCCCAGGGGTCAGCGGATACCAGCGGTTGTCGACCTCGGGTGCCGCGGGGAAGTTGCCGCGGTCGAAGTCCTTCTCGGTGACGCTGTCTGGCGACAGGGTCGTCGGAGGACCTGTGGACGGCGCCGAGGACCTGGCCGCCGCCGATCCCCCGGTGCCGAGATGGCACGCACCCAGCACGAGCGGCAGCACCATCGCCGCCGCCGCCAGCACAGATCGCCTGCTCATGATGCCTTCCCTTGTCCGTCAGGGTGTTCGAGAGAGAGTGTCGCCGTCGCCACCGCCGGGCGGGCTGCCGCGCCTGCCGAACCGGAGGTACAGGGAGGGCACGACGAACAGGTTGAGCAGCGTCGAGGTGAACAGGCCGCCCAGGATGACCACGGCGAGCGGGTGCTCGATCTCGTGCCCCGGAATCTCCCCTGCGACCACCAACGGCACCACGGCCAGTCCCGTGGCCAGCGCGGTCATCAGGATCGGCGAGAGCCGCTCCCGCGCCCCGCGCAGGACGAGCGCGGGGCCGAACCGCTCGCCTTCGTACCGTTCGAGGTGCTGGAAGTGGTTGATCAGCAGGATGCCGTTGCGGGCGGCGATCCCCATCACCGTGAAGAACCCCACCATGGACCCGAGCGAGATGATGCCTCCGGCCAGGTACGCGGCCAGCACGCCACCCACCAGGGCCATTGGCAGGGTCAACAGGCTCAGGACCGCCAGGCGCGAGCTGCCGAAGGAGGTCTGCAGGAGCAGGAAGATCCCGATCGCGGCGCCGACCGCGAAGATCATCAGGTGCCGCTGGGCGGCCTGACGCTCCTGGTACTCGCCGAGCACCACCGCGTCGTAGCCGCGCGGGAACCGCACGCTCCTGACGCGGCGCTCGACCTCCCGCGCCACGGAGCCGAGATCGCGCTCCTCCACGTTGGCGCCGACGTCGATGCGGCGCGAGTTGTTGTCCCGTTCGACCAGGTTCGGTGTCGGCCTGATGGCCACCGAGGCCACGTCGCCAAGGCGCACGTGACCGCCGCGCGGCGTGTCGATCAGCAGATCGCGGATGTTGGTCACGCTCTGGCGCGTCCTCGGCGTGCTCCAGACCTGGACGTCGTACGCCTTCCCGGCCCTGAAGATGTCGGCGACCTCCTCGCCGGCAACCACCGTCGACGCCGCTCGGCGCACGTCGCCGGGCTTGATCCCGTAGCGCTTCGCCTTTGCGAGGTCGACCTGGACGTCCAGCTGCGGCACGTCGACCTCGAAGTCCGCGTGCTGTTCGATGATCCCGGGGATCTTCCCGAGGAGCTTCTCGACCTCCTCCGCCTTGCTGCGCAGCACTTCCAGGTCAGGACCGTAGATGCGCACGACGATCGCCTCGCTCGTTCCCGTCAGCACCTCCTTGATGCGCTCGTTCAGGTAGGTCTGGACGTCGGTGTAGAGCCCCGGGTAGCCGGCGACGGTCTTCTCGAGGGAGGCGACGGTCTTGTCGTAGTCGGCCTTGGGGTCGACGCTGATCCAGTTCTCCCCGAAATTGATCCCGACGACCTCTTCACCCAACAGCGCCTGGCCGATGTGGGAGCCGAAGTTGCGGATACCCGGAATGGACCGCAGCTCGCGGCTGCCCTGCGTGACGATCCGCTGCTCCTCGGGGTGGGAGGTGCCGGGGTAGGTCACCCAGTGCATGAGGAAGTCACGTTCCTTGAACTGCGGGAACAGCGACTCGCCGAGCAGCGGGGCGACTCCGACGCCGGCCGCGATGAACAGGGCGACGGTCGCGTACGCCCAGCGCGGCCGCCTGACGACCCGCGCGAGCCCGGCGCTGTAGACACGCTGTAGCCAGCGGACCAGCACCGACGCTTCGCGGCGCTCCAGCGGGGCCCGGTGGAGCAGCAGCAGGGCCAGCGCTGGCGTGACGGTGAGCGCCACCACCAGGGAGGCCAGCACGGCCAGCGCGTACGACAGGGCCAGGGGCCGGAAGAAGGAGCCGGTCAGGCCCGGCAGGAAATAGATCGGGACCGCGGCCACCACGATGATCAGCGTCGCGTAGATGATCGGGCCCCGCACCTCGAGCGACGCGTCCAGGACGATGGCGGCGGTCGACTTGCCGGAGCCCGCTCTGCGGTGCTGGCGAAGGCGCCGCAGGATGTTCTCGATGTCGATGATGGCGTCGTCGACCACCACGCCGACGGCGATCACCAGCCCCGCCAGGATCATCGTGTTGATCGTGGTCCCCCGCGCGTACAGCACGAGCCCCGCCGCCACCAGCGACAGCGGGATCGACACGAGGCTGATGACGGCGCTGCGCCACTCGAAGAGGAAGGCGCCGAGCACGAGGATCACGAACAGGCAGCCCAGCAGCAGCGCCATGGTGAGGTTGTGGAGCGCCGTCTCGATGAAGCTCGCCGGCCGGAAGATGGTGGGGTCGACGTCGATGCCGTCCAGGCCCGGCTGGAGCTCGGCCAGCGCCTTCTCCACCCCGCGGGTCACGTCCAGGGTGTTGGCCCACGGGAGCTTCTCGACGATCAGCATGAGGCCGGGGCCGTCGTTGATGACCGCGTCCCCGAAGAGCGGCTGGTGGCCCTCCACCACCCGCGCCACGTCACCCAGGCGCAGCGGCTGCTTGCCGCTCCGTTCCTCGACGGGCACCTGGGCCAGGTCCTTCGGCGTGCTGATCGGCAGGACGTGCCGGACCCCCAGCCGCTGGTTGGGGGTGTCGATGAACCCGCCGGTGCCGACCACCGCGCCGTTCGAGAACTTCAGCAGGCCGACGTCGAGAGCGTCGGCGGTGGTGTCCATCACCTGCTCCAGCGAGACGTCGTGGGCCTTCATCCGCTCCGGCTCGGCCTGGACCTGCAGCATCTGGAGCCGCTCGCCCCAGATCGGCACGTTGGCCACGCCGGGGACCCGCAGCAGGCGCGCCCTGATCGTCCAATACGAGATCATCGACATCTCGATCAGTGACCGGCTCCTGGAGGAGAGCCCGATCTTCATGACCCGTGCCGTGGCCGACAGGGGCTGGAGCATGGTTGGCGGAGCCGCCCACGTCGGCAGCGTCGGTGTCACCGTGGCGAGGCGCTCCTGCACGAGCTGCCGTGCCTTCAGCAGGTCGGTCCCGAGGTTGAAGATCAGCTCGATGGACGAGAGCTGTGGAACCGACGAGGAGCGCATGACGTCGAGCCCGGGCACCCCGTTGAGCGCGTCCTCCAGCGGAACGGTGACCAGCTGCTCCACGTCGGCCGCGGTGAGTCCGAGGCAGGCGGTCTGGACCTCCACCCGCGGCGGCGCGAACTCGGGGAAGACGTCCACCGGAACGTGGCGAAGCTGGGTCGTGCCGAAGACCATCATCCCCGTCGCCAACGCGACGACGATGAACCGGAACTTCAAGCTCGATCCAACGATCCAGCGCATCATGCGGGAGGTCTCCCTAGGCCGGGGCCGAACGCGATCGCCTCATGAGGTCATCCTTCGCCCACCCCGAGCTCGGCGCCGAGGAGCTCGGCCGCGCCGACCGTCACAACCGTGGTGCCGGCGGGTGGGCCGTCCAGGAGAAACGACCGATCCCCTTCGATGTAGTCGACCTTGATCCGTTCCCGCAGGAAGGTCAGGTTCCCCGGGCTCGTGAACGTCCAGGTCTCGCCGTTCTCGTCGTACAGCACCGCCGCGTAGGGGATGACATTCCGCGTGCCGCCCCCTCTGACCGCCGGGACCCGCGCCTCGCGGACCTTGGCCGTCTGGATGCCGAGGCGCTCAGCCGCCCGCTGGGTGAGGATCACCTTGCTGCGTTCCGTCCCCTCGACCCGCACGACCTTGGCGGGTTCGCCGTAGTCGCCCTCGCTCTGCCCCGTCGCCGTCGCGCGCCCGCACGCCGCCGCCCCCAGACCCAGCACGGCGACCAGCAGCGCCATCGCTGCGCCTCTGCATCGACTGCTGTGCCGCATCACGCATCCCCCCTGCGCCATGAGCGGGCTTGGCCGCCGGTCGGTCATCCCGATTGGCGGGCCTCGACTGAGCTGAGGCGCAGATCCAGGTCCGCGCCGGGCGTGCCGGGTTGGGAGCGAGGGCCGAAGCGTAGGTACAGGAATGGCACGATCAACAGGCTGACCAGCGTCGAGGTGACCAGCCCGCCGAGGATGACCACGGCGAGCGGGCGCACGATCTCCAGACCGGGGACGCTGCCGAGGAACACCACCGGGAGCAGCCCCAGCCCGACCGTCAACGCGGTCAGCATGATCGGCGCGAGCCGTTCTTGTGCCCCGCGCAGCACGAACCCGGCACCGAATTCCCCGCCTTCCTCCTTCCGCAGCCGCTGATACCGCCCGATCAGCAGGACGCCGTTGCGCACCGCGATTCCGAGCACCGTGAAGAACGCCGCGAACGAACCGACCGTGGTGATCTCGGCACGGGTGAAGGCCAAGGCGGCCAGCGCCCCGCCAACCAGGGCCAGCGGCAGGGTCAGGAAGATGACCGCTGCCAGGCGCCAGCTCCCAAAGGCCGCCTGGAGCAGGAGGAGGATCCCGATCGCGGCCGCCACCGTGACACCCAGCGCACGCTGCCAGGCGTCCCGCCGCTCCGCCGACGCCCCGAGCACCTCCGCGTGGTGCTCGAGCGGGAACCGGATGCCCCGCAGGCGCTGCTGGACCTCGCCGGTCACCGCACCGACCGACCGCCCGCGGATGCCCGCGGCCACGTCGACGTACCGCGAGACAGCGTCGTGCTTGATGACGCTCGGGCTCGGCACCACCCGAACCAGGGCGACATCCCCCAGGGACACCTGGTCGCCCTCCGGCGTGTCGATCGGCAGCTTCTCGATGCTGGTCAGGCTGTGGCGTGTCGGCGGTGTGCTCCACACCTGCACGTCGAACACCTTCTGCTCCTCGAAGAGGTTGCCGACGGTGACGCCGGACATCTGGACGGCCGCCGCTCGGCGGACGTCGCCCGGCTTGATGCCATGCTCCTGGGCCGCGGCCATGTCGACCTCGATCTCCACGGTCGGCTCCATCGCCTGGCCGTCCACGTGCGGCGAGGTGACGCCGTCCACGCCTCCGAGGACCCGGCGAACCTCCTCGGCCTTGACGCGCAGCACCTGGAGGTCCTCGCCGTAGACGCGCACCACCAGAGGGTCGTCCGCGCCGGTCCGCGCCTGCCTGATCCGTTCCTCCGGATAGCTCATCAGGTTGTGGACGAGCCCCGGATAGCCGGCGATGACCGACCGCACGGCCGCCACCGTCCGGTCGTAATCGGCCCTGGGGCCGATGCTGACCCACAGCTCGCCGGAATTGACGTTGACGATCTGGTCCGAGGCGATGGCTCGGCCCACGTGGGCGCCAACCGCGCGGACGCCGGAGATCGACCGCAGCTCCCGGGTGGCCTGCGCGGTGATCCGATCCATCTCCGGCTGGGACATCGCCGGCGCGCCCTCCCATTGGATGAGCAGGTCCCGCTCCCGCAGCGACGGAAGCATCGACCGCCCGCCCAGCAGTGGCAGCACCGCAAGGCAGGCCAGCGCGAGCACGCCGACGCCGGCCCAGGCCAGGCGGGGCCGGAAGAGGAGCCTGGTGAGCGCCGCGGTGTGGACACGCCCCAGCCAGCCGGCCATCGGCGAGCCGCCACGCCTCAGCGACGCCCTGGACGTGGACAGGAGCACCATCGCCAGGGCGGGCGTGACGACCAGCGCGACCACCATCGAGGCGAGCACCGCCAGCAGGTAGGACACCGCCAGTGGCCGGAAGAACGAGCCCGTCAGCCCGTGCAGGAAGAAGACGGGCACCGCGGCGACCGCGATGATCAGCGTTGCGTACAGCAGCGGGCCGCGCATTTCCAGCGAGGCGTGAAGGACCGTGGCCAGGGTCGACTCCTCGCCCGCCTCGCCGCCCTGCTCCCTGGCCCCGCGGCGCGGCGCGAGCCGCCGCCTGATGTTGTCGACGTCGACGATCGCGTCGTCGATGACCACGCCGAGCGCGACGACCAGCCCCGCCAGGATCATGGTGTTGAACGTCGCCCCGCGCGCGTACAGCACCAATGCAGCCGTGACCAGGGACAACGGGATGGTCACCAGGCTGATCAGCGCAACGCGCCAGTCGAGGAGGAACGCGCCGAGCAGGACGACGATCAGGAGCAGGCCGATGAGCAGCGCCAGACTGAGGTTGTGCGTCGCCGTCTCGATGAACGACGCCGGCCGGAAGAGGTCGGTGTCGATCGTGACGCCGGCGAGGCCAGGCCGCATCTCATCGAGAGCCGCCTCGACCCCGCGGGTCACCTCCAGGGTGTTGGTGTTGGGGAACTTCTCGATCACCAGCATGAGGCCCGGCCTGTCGTTGACGACCGCGTCGCCGATGAGCGGCTGGTGATCCTCCACGACCTGGGACACGTCACCGAGGCGAAGCGCCTTGCCTCCGGTGTCCTCGACCCTCACCTGGGACAGGTCCTTGGCCGTGGTGATGGGCAGGATGTGCTGGATCCCGAGCCGCTGGTTGGGGGTGTCGATGAACCCGGCGGTGCCGGGCGTCGAGGCTTCCACGAAGCTGAGCGGCGACACCCAGAGCGCGTTGCCGGTGGTCTGGATGAGCTGGTCGAGCGAGACACCGTGCTCCCGCAGCTTGGCAGGATCGACCCGCACCTGGAGCTGGCGCTCCCGCTGGCCCCAGATGGCCACGTTGGCCACGCCGGGCACGCCCATGAGGCGGGGCCTGATCTTCCAGCGGGCCAGCACCGACATGTCGATCAGCGACAGGTCCTTCGAGGACAGGCCGACCATCATGACCCGGCTGGTCGACGACAGCGGCTGCAGCATGACCGGCGCCTTCGACACGTTTGGGATCCCGCCTGGCGCCTGGATCAGGCGCTCCTGCACCAGTTGCCGGGCCTTCAGGACGTCGGTCCCGGGCTCGAAGATCAGCTCGATCCTCGACAGACCGGGAAGCGACTCGGAGCGGATCTGGTCGAGGAACGCGACCCCGTTGAGCAGGTCCTGTTCGAGCGGCACGGTGACCAGCTGCTCCACCTCGGCCGCGGAGAGCCCGAGCGCCTCGGTCTGCACGTCCACGAGCGGCGGCGTGAACTCGGGCAGCGCGTCCACCGGCGGGTTGCGAAGCTGCGTGAAGCCGAGCAGCAGCGCGGCGGCCACTGGGATCACGAGCAGCCGAAGCCTGAGGCTCGACCCAACGATCCAACGCATCATTGCTGGAGACCGCTCCGTACGCTCGAGGCCGATTTCGGCCCCGCCAAGGCCGATTTCCGCCGGGGAATTCATCGCGACCGGGCCCGCATCACTGGCCCAGCATCCCGTCCGCATAGGCTAGGGAGGGAGCCTGGGATTGTCTTCCTCCACAGGCAGTGACCCGGGCTCCCCCTCGAAGGAGCGACGGCACCTACTCGAGGAGGACCGGCGCTCGTCGGCGAGGACGACGCACCAGCACGGATCGCGCGGACCCTGTGCCCGAGAAATCCCCACTCGGAGGGCCTGCCATGTCCTGCGGCATCTGCTCCCTGTGTGGCTTCTCGCCACGGCGCCGCGGCCTCGACAATTGCGTACTGCGGCTGGAACGGATTCCACGACATTCGGGCTATGGAATCCGCTGCGCGGGCCAAGTATCATCGCGTGCGTCGTGATCGTCTCACAAAGGCTGTATCGCCCAGCCAACGCAACCAGCCGTCTGGTGGTCGACGGTCTTTTGACGCTGTTCGTCACTGTGATCACTCTGGCGAGCCTTGTCCTGAGAGCGTCCGAGGCGCGCCTCACGAGGTCCGGGAGCGCCAGCTTCCATCGCGCCGACGGCATCGCGGTCCTGCTGATACTGGCTGGGACGTTGCCGCTGGTGTTGCGCCGGCGTTGCGCGATGCTCGTCCTGGCGCTCAGCACGGCGACGTTCGCCGTCTATGAGATGATCGGGTACGCGCCAGCCGTGCTCCCCTTCGCGACGCTCATCGCGCTGTACAGCGTCGCGGCATGGTGTCAGCCGCCGGCTTCGCTGACCGCGACGGGCCTGATGGTGGTCGGCCTGGTCGTGCTCGGCTTCACCCACGACGATGGCCCGCTCACCGACGGCGAGTTGCTGGCTTACGTGGTGTCGGCGGTCGGCGCCTGGATGCTCGGTTCATGGGTGCAGTTCCGCCGCGCGCACACGTCGCTGATCGAGGAGCAGGCGGCGCGGCTGGCGCACGAGCAGGCCGAGAGGACTCGGATGGCGGTCGAGCAGGAGCAGGCGCGAATCGCACGTGAGCTGCATGACATCGTCGCGCACCATGTCTGTGTGATGGTGGCGCAGGCGGGTGCCGCCCAGCGGGTGTTCGACGCCGCGCCCACCCAGGCCCGCGGCGCTCTCGGCTCGATCGAGACGACCGGGCGTGAGGCGCTGGTGGAGATGCGCCGGCTGCTCGGGGTGCTGCGGGCCCGTCAGCCCCGCACGGAGTCCGGCCCCCAGCCCGGGCTGGAGCGGCTGCCGTCGCTGATCGCGCACGTCGAGCAGGCCGGCCTGCCGGTCAAGCTGACGCTGGAGGGCAGGGTGCGGCCGTTGCCCGCCGGAGTGGAGCTGAGCGCGTACCGGATCGTGCAGGAGGCCCTGACCAACACGCTCAAGCATGCCGGCGCGGCGCGGGTCCAGGTGGTCGTCGGTTACCGCAGCCGGTGGCTGGAGCTGGAGGTCTGTGACGACGGGCATGGCCGCGCCGCCGGGATCGTCCCCGGACAGGGCATTGTCGGCATGCAGCAGCGGGCCGGGCTGGTCGGCGGCGAGCTTGCGGTGGGATCGGGTCCCCATGGTGGGTTCCGGGTGGCTGCGCGCCTGCCGGTGAGTGGTGAGCAACGGTGAGCATCACCGTGCTGATCGCCGACGACCAGCCACTGATGCGCTCGGCATTGCGCATGAGCCTGGCCGCCGAAACCGACCTGAGCGTCGTCGGGGAAGCCGCGGACGGACTGCAAGCGGTCCGGCTCGCACGAGAGCTACGACCCGACGTCGTCGTGATGGACATCCGCATGCCCAATCTGGACGGCGTGGCAGCGACCAGGCAGCTGACCGGACCGGCCGACGGCAAGCCGATCCACGTGCTGGTCATCACCACCTTCGACCTCGACGAGTACGTGGTGGAAGCACTGCGGGCAGGGGCCAGCGGCTTCCTGCTCAAGGACGTGACCCCCCAGGAGCTGGTCCACGCCGTGCGCGTCATCGCCGCCGGCGACGCGCTGCTGGCCCCCACGGTCACCCGCCTGCTCCTCGACCGGTATGCCCGCCGCCTGCCCCCCACCGGTGAGCAAGGCCTGGAGATGCTGGGAAACCCAACCGAACGGGAGATCACGGTCCTGAAGCTGGTCGCGCGCGGCTACTCGAACGCCGAGATCGGCCGCACTCTGCACCTCGCGGAGACCACCATCAAGACCCATGTGGGCCACCTGCTCGGCAAGCTCGGCCTCACCGACCGCGTGCAGCTGGTCGTGCTCGCCTATGAGAGCGGCCTGGTGCAGCCGGGCGCGATCTCCTGACGCCGGGATCCCGACTCGCCGTCACGCCACCGACATGGCGGCCAGAGGTCAGCCGCTCGAGCCCTGCTTGCCCTGCAGGAACTCGGCGAAGTCGGCAACCTGGTCAGCCGGCGGAGCCTCGACACTCGCGGCGGCGCCGAAGTCGAACAGTTCGATGGTGCTCTTCACGGTGCCGCCGACCTGCTGCTGGCCGGCGTCCTTGGGTCGCATCCTCAGCGTGTACTGCATCTTGCGCAGCCGGCCCTGGTCGTCGATCCAGACGTCCGCCGGGAACGAGGGGACCTGAGACTGCTCGACCAGCGTCTCGACCTGCTTCCTGGTGGCGGAGCCCTGCTGTTCGGCGGCTTTGCGCAGATCGATGGTCGCCTTGTAGTGGGTGGTGCCGGCACCGCGGACCTGCTCCGTACCGACCTCTCTGATATCGCTGGAAGCGCCCTTCAACAGGGCGAGCGCCTGGGTGGGATCGTTGCCGGCGCCCTGTGTGAGATTGCCGAGATCCTTGCCGGAGGCCTTGCTCAGGGTCTTCAGATCCAGTTTGAGCCACGACTTGCCCGGCACCGGCTCCTGGCCGGGGACCCGCAGGTACATGGTCGTACCGTCCAGGATCACCTCGACCTTCTCGGCGCCGGCTTCGGTGGTCATCTGGAGCTTGTTGGCGGCGAAGTCGGCGACCCCCGTACCGCTGGCGGTCTGGGCCTGGCCGCCGGTGCCGCCGATCGTCGTGGTGAACGCCAGCTTGGCGGTCTTGGCCTCGCTGGTCTTGCTGCTGGCAAGGCTGAGCGCCTCCATCGGAGATCGCCGCGCGGCCTCGGAGCCGGGCGGCTCGCCATTGCCGGCGGTGCCGCAGGCGCCGAGCAGCAGGCCGGCCAGCAGCGCCATGGTCAGGGCGTGGAGCGGGAAACGGGGGCGCATGATCCGGCTGCTCCTTGTCGGGGACCGGGCCAAAGGGGACGCTATCGCGCGACTGGGTTATGACCCTTGGGCCCGTATCCAAACACCCGATATCAAGGACCGAGCGCGTGACGCCGCCCGGACTGTTACCGTCGTCGTGAGCCGCGCTGCCCGAATGGTTGGTGTCGGAGGGACGCGGAGCGGCCAGGCAAGGAAGAGCCCATGGGACCTGAAGACTTTCCTGCTCCACGACAGGGATTCGTGCTCACCCACTTCATCGTCGCCGCGGACATCGCACGCTCGCGCGACTTCTATGTCGGCGTTCTCGGCGGCAAGGTGGTGCTGGACGGCGAGCCGACGATCATCAAGGTGGCCAACGGCTGGGTGACCATAAACGTCGGCGGCGGGCCGACCGACGACAAGCCCGAGGTCGTGCTCGAGACCCCGAGCGACCCCAACCGTGTCAGCGCCTTCCTGAACCTCCGGGTGGCCGACATCCACGCCGCCTACCAGGAGTGGAGCTCCAAAGGAGCCGAATTCCTCACCCCGCCCAAGGACCACGGCAGGGAGATCCGCTGCTACATGCGCGACCCCGACGGTCATCTGATCGAGGTCGGTCAGTCGACCGGTGTGCTCGACCAACTCTGACGGTCTCTGACCGCCCGGCGTGGGAAGATCAGCCTCGTCCGGCCTGGAAGCGCCGGGCGGTCTCGGCGTGCTGGTAGCCCTCCGCCGCCCATCCACAGCTCGGCGGCTCCCCGCACCACGGCGCGCCCTCGCCGGTGGCGAAGTTGTAGTTGCAGTCTGGGCAGCTGACCTTCAGCTCCTCGGGCAGGTACGGGCAGTCGTACCAGCCGCACGACTTGGTGCCGGTGCCGGTCACGAAGTCGTACTCGCAGCCAGGACACCGCCGGTACACAGGCGGTGGCGCTTCAGGAGCCGCTCGGTGGCGCAAGATTCCCATGGGAGGCCTCCTCGCCTCGGTCACATGGCGAGCCGCGAGCGTGGGCACTCGAGCAAGTGGCCCTCCCCTCAGCGGTCCACCGGCCCCACGCCGGGGAATGATCAGATCGTCCGACCGCCGATGGCCGGCGACGATGGCCGGACGTCCCGCCTCTGCGTGGCCAATGGTCCCGGGCCTGACCGACCGGCGGCTCGGCCGACCCCGCTGCGGACGGCGGCGGCTCGACCAGCAGCCCCACCGCCCCGATACTCTCTCCGTGGCCGCAACTGAACCGGAGGAAACGGGCGATGGGCGAAATCGTAGTCGGAGTCGACGACTCACCTGGCGCGACGAGGGCGCTGGCCTGGGCGGTCGCCGAGGCGAGGCTGCGCGGTGCGTCGCTCCAGGTGGTTCACGTGCACAGGTCCGAGGAGTTCACGGCCCCGCTGTACTTCCCGACCCAGCATGCCTTGCCGACCGTGCCGACCGGTCCGGCGGGGGAACCGTCGTCGGCGGACCTGGCAAGGGTGCTGCAGTCGCAGGAGGCGCTGCGCGAGGCGGAGCGCGCTCGCGGCGAGGAACTGGTGGAGCGGCTCCTCGGCGAAGTCGACATGGCGGGCGTCAACGTGCGGCCGGGGGTGGTGCAGGAGCGGCACCCCGCCGACGTTCTCGTGCAGCTGTCATCCGACGCCGATCTGCTGGTCGTGGGATCGCGGGGACGGGGCGGGTTCGTCGGGCTCGCGCTCGGCTCGGTGACGCACGCGTGCGTCCTGCATGCCGCCTGCCCGGTGGTCGTGGTTCGGTCCCGGCGCTGAGCCTGGCACGCGGCGGGCACCCTGGGGCCGTACGCCGGCCGGCGGGACGGCTGAGCTTGCACGCACCCGATGCGGGCGACAAGCTTTGGGTGTGAAGCAGCACGTGGTGATCCTGGGCGCCGGCTTCGGAGGGCTGGAGCTGGCGACGCGGTTGTCCGAATCGTTGAGCGATGCGGTGCACATCACCCTCATCGACCAGAATGACTCGTTCGTCTTCGGGTTCTCCAAGCTGGAGATCCTCTTTGGCCGGCAGACCCGGAAAGAGGTGTCCTGCCCGTACCGGGACATCTCGCGACCGGCCGTCGAGTTTCGGCAGGAACGGGTCACGTCGATCGAGCCTCGATCGCGTCAGGTGGTAACCGACAATGGCGCCTACGAGGCCGACATCCTGGTCGTGGCACTGGGGGCCGATTACGACCCTGCCGCCACGCCCGGCTTCGTGCAGGACGGTCACGAGTACTACTCCGTCGCCGGCGCGGAGCGCCTGCGCGAGGTGCTGCCCTCGTTCTCCGGCGGGAACGTGCTGATCGCGATCCTGGGGGTTCCGTTCAAGTGCCCGCCGGCGCCGTACGAGGGAGCGCTCCTGCTCCACGACTACCTGGTCGACCGTGGCGTGAGGCGGGCCGCGCGGATCCACGTGGTCAGCCCGATGGATTCACCGGTCCCGGTGTCGCTGGAGACCTCTGAGGCGATACTGCGGGCATTTGGAGAGCGAGACATCGGCTACACGCCTGGCCGTTGGGTGCGGGGCCTCGACCCGGCCGCGCACGTGGCGCGGCTGGATGCCGAAGAGCTCCCCTACGACCTGTTCATCGGTGTCCCGGTCCACAAGGCGCCGACGGTCGCCCAGGCTTCCGGACTGACGGTCGGTGGTGGCGACGGCTGGGTCGCCGTCGATCCCCGCAATCTCACCACGCGCTTCCCGAAGGTGTACGCGCTCGGGGACTGCGCCGATGCTCCCGTCCCCCGAGCGGGCGCGTTCGCCGAGACCGCGGCCCGCGCCGTCGCCGACGACATCGCCGCGATGCTGCATGGCTCGGGAACGCCAGACCCCTACGACGGCAGAGGCTCGTGCTACATCGAATTCGGCGGAGGCCTGGTCGGCAAGGTGGACGCGGACTTCCTGTCGGGACCGTCGCCGAAGGCGCCGTTCCTCGGGCCGTCGCGAGAGGTGGCCGACGAGAAGGGTCGGTCCGCCGCTACCCGGCGCCAGCGCTGGTTCGGCGGATGAGCGACCGGCTTCACCGGAATCGATCAGAGCACTTCCGCACCCCGCGCTTCTGCCAGTTCCAGACGGGTGCCAGCGATGCCTCCTGATTGAGTACACGCACCATCGTGCGCACCTGCCCGACGTCGAGCCCCGCATGCTTGATGGCCTGCGAGTGCGCGGGGGTGGTCAGAGGCGGCGAAGATCCCGCGTCCGGGTCGATGTCCTTGGCCGGGAACGCCTTCAGCAGGTCGGTCGCCGTTCGGATGCCGAGCTGCCGGAACGCGGTCCTGGTCCGGGTCCCCGCTCTGCTCGTCTCGGTCACCGAGCCACGCACGAGGAAGTCCGCCCCGGCCCTCTCGGCCTTCTCCGGCTCGGCGCCGGCCTTCTGGCGAGTTCCGAGCTTGCGTTCGAGCCAGCCGCGCTCGATCCGGTCGAAGTGCAGGTACAGGTGCGCCTGGTCGACCCAGTCCACGAGCCGACCGACGGGTACACGCGTGTGCAAGATCACGTCCACAAAGTTGGCTGTGGCCAGGCTCTGCATGTCCTCGATGCCTTCCTCCAGCAGCCGTGCCTCGTACCAGATGCTCAGTCCGTCGACCTGGTTGAGCGGATAGGGAGGGCTGAGGGAAGGTACCGCGGCGCGGAGCGCGGCGGCCCCGGTTCGTTGCAGCGCCTGCATGCCTACGAGGGGAAAGAGGCCCACCACGAAGGCCACGACCGCCTCGGTTCGCAGGTTGTCCGTCGGCATGAGCTGATGCAGGGTAGCCACGAGCAGGAGGACCGTGATGATGCGAAGCATCGCGTTGGCGTATGCGCTGGGCCGCAGATCGCTCTGGAAGAAGCGCCGGATGAGCATCTGAAGCAGGAAGAAGTAGGCGCCCATGAAGCCGAACTTCAATATGTCCCACACACTGGTCGGGTCGCTGACGAAGCCCTGGTCCCACAGCACGGCGGTCCAGCACACGGCGAGCGTCGCCGTCAGGAGGAAGACAGGGAACAGCGTCTCGATTCTGACCGGCGACCCTTGGCGGTGGCCGCTCTCCGACACGGACTTGCCGTAGTAGGCGTCAAACTTCTGCCGGTAGATATTTGCTCGATTTGCTAACAAAACGCCGCCGTCTTTGAACCACTCCGCATAGAACTGGGAATTCAGCGGCGGTCTGGGCAGATGACCAGGGTTGTCCCAGCCCAGCCTGTGGAGGTTCAGGACGTACTCGTCCCACAGGGCCCCTGCCCGCTGGCCGAGGAACCGGACGTACAGCCAGCCTGGGAGGAAGGACAGGCACCAGATCGCGAAGAGTGTCAGGCCGAGCACGCCGGCGGGCGCCCCTCCCGCGGATGGTGGCCAGACAAACCACCAGGCGAAGAGGAGAACGAGCCCGACGAGCGCATTCATGCAGAAGCCGGCAACCCAGATCCGGAGGCGAGCGACCCGGCGCTCGAGGCCGGCGCTCCTCAGGGACCGCGCGGCCGTCGTCCTCCAGGGCGAGCGCGGGAAGAACCGCCGGCGCTGTCCGCCCTCGCGCACCTTAGCGGCAGGCGGGCTGACAGCCATGAGTCGCAGGACATTCGGGTGTAGACGTCCATCCTGGCCAGCGAGCAGCGCCCACAGCACCTCACGGGTATGGGCGTCGCTGCGGCCAAGCAGGCGGCAGAGGCGCTCCTTCGCCTGTTCGAGCTCCTCCAGCGACGCCGTGGGCGGGGGAAGCGGGCCAGGCAGCTTGCGTATGAGCTGCTGGAGCTCGAGGCGCACGGCCAGGTCGATGTCCGGCTCGCTACGGTGAGTGTGCATTTCGGGACGCGGCTGCTCCGCGTCCGCAGGTAGGGAGCCGCCCTGCGACGCGCCCTGTAGTAATGGCGCCAGGAACCCGGCGAGTGCGTCGGCGCGGTCGACTGCGGTCATGGCACGCCTCCACGTTCGGCAAGCCGTGCGCTGCCTTTCTCTCCCCTTTGAGGAGCACGCTCCCGGCTGCCGAATACATGGAGATGGCTGGCCTTCTTCCCGGTTCCCCCCAACCCGATGAGAAGGCCAGCCAACGCGTCGCTCACGCTAGCGCGCAAAGCTCGGCGCCGCGAGAGCATTCTTCGCCTAGGAGAAAAGGTGGTAGCCTTGCCAATCCATCGCAGCCGGAGCAACGGGTGAGCCATGCCGAGCACGGAACAGCGCGACAGATTGGGTGCGTTTCTACGCATTCGCCGCGGAGCGGTGCAGCCCGAGGACGTCGGGCTCCCCAAGCGATCCAGACGGCGTCTCACGCCGGGGCTGCGGCGTGAGGAGGTCGCCGAGCTCGCCGGCATCAGCGTGAGCTGGTACACGCGCCTGGAGCAGGGCAAGGACGTCCAGCTCTCGTCCAGGGCGGTGCGCGGCATCGCCGCGGCGCTCAAGCTCAGCGCCGCCGAGCGCGACTACCTGTTCACCTTGGCCCGCGGCGGCCCGTTCGGCGTCGACCCGTCACCGCCGGCGCCGCCGACCACGACCGTCAGCCCGACGCTGCAGGCGGTCCTCGACGCCCAGGGCGAGCGCCCCGCCTACGTCGTGGATCCGTGCCTGAACCTGCTGGCGTGGAACCAGGCGGCCAATGACGTGTTCGGGTCTGGCGCCGGGTTCTTTGGCGACTTCGCCGACATACCCAAGCACGAGCGCAATCTGCTCTGGCTGATCTTCACGGATGAGGCTCGTCGTCTCTTCGTGCATTGGGAGCGTCACGCCAGGCTCCTGCTCGCGCAATTCCGCGACGCGTCGCGCCATTTCGTCGGTGACCCTTGGATTGCCGGACTCGTCGAGCAGCTCAGCGAACGCAGTCCCGAGTTTGCCGAGTGGTGGCCCCGCCATGACGTCGAGCGGGTGCAGGAGGTCGAGAAGCTGATCGATCACCCAAGGGTCGGTCAGATAGCACTGCGGCAGACCGTCCTCCAGGTCGTGGACGACAGCCCTGGGCTGTTGCTCGTCCTCTACACCCCGGCCCCTGACACCGACACCGCCGAAAGACTCCAGAAGCTCGCCGTGGACCGCGCTCGAGGCGTCCCGGTGGGGTCGTGACCTCCAGCCCTGCCGTCAGGTCCGGGCTGTGTCCACTCTGGTGGGCGGGAGGTGATGCCGGGGCGCTGGGACGGCGCCGTCACCGCGCGCTGCCGCCTCGCCGATGACGCGGGCGACCGTGGACGTGATCTCGCGCGCGGTGGTCCGCGCTCCCGGCTCGGCTCGCGGGAACACGACCGCTGCGCGTGGCTGCCAGATCTTGCCTTCCAGCGCGTAGTCGGATTCGTGGCGGAGGTCGACAAGCTCGTCGACCGAGGCGGCCATGACCAGCGCGGAGACCGCGGCGTCGAAGGCGTCCTCGCTTGTGGCCGCGAGCCGGCGGAACTCCGACGGCATCGCCAGCGCGGCGAGGTAGCCCTCCCGGTCGCGCTGGCGGTTCTTGGTAACCGCCCCGGTTAGCAGCCGGGGAAAGATCTCCACGACCAACGGCAGCCCTGGCGCGTCGAAAGGCCAGATCCGAAAGCCGCTGGCCGCCAGTTGTTGCAGAGCCTGCATCCCGTACAGCGAGCCGCGGCCGACCTGCCCTGCCCCGACGAGCTGGAAGACCGACTTCGGCTGGAAACCCGGCGCGCGGACCTCGCTCTCGGTTCGGCGAAGCTTCTGCCCCGGTGCCAGCAGCCGGTGCGCCTCGCCGGTCATCCAGAATGGCGGCTCCGGCGTGTTCATCCACCGCGCCAGTCCGAGCTGTCGCATACCTGGCGTCAGCGCCTCCTGGGCAAGCGCCGTCCACAGCGTGCGGGCCGTCAACCCGCGATCCCGGAGGTACCAGAGGGGTAGCGAGAACGCGAAATCGAAGCCGACGATCAGGTGCTGGTCGCGATCCTTCTCCTGAACCAGAAAATCGACGATCTGGTCGCGTGTCCGGCCGTTTTCAAGCCGTACGAGTTCACCGCCGATCGTCTCGGCGAGCCAGAGTGTCCGCCGCTGGTCATGGCCACTTCGACCGGACCAGTCGATCGCGATGATGCGCGGCTCTTTCACGCCGTGAACACTACCTCGTTGAAGCCGGTAAGCGGACCTGGCTCAGCATCGACCCTGTAAGCCTGGCCGCGGCGGCGGTCTGCGGCCACCGCTGCGTGTTTGGATTGGGCGTGAACGATGCGACTACCGCCGCATGACCATGCACGTCAGGGTGCGGGTGACGCCGTCCAGAACCTGAATGTGAAAGACCACCAGCCGGCCGAGCTCGTCCAGACCGGACGCCTGCACTCTGGCGATGACGTCGTAGGGGCCGGTGACGTCCTCAGCCAGCTGCACCCCGTCGAGCTTTGTGATCGCCTGGGCGACATGGGCGACCTTGCCGACCTCGGTCTCGAGAAGCACATAGGCGCTCAGCATCCCGCCGTTACCTCCTCGGCGTCTGACCGCGCCAACCTACCTGGTCGACCCGGCATGTGACGGGCGCGAGCCGCTGGAGGCCCGACGGTCGGCCCGCTGCGCCCGACGGCCCTCGACCAACCATCCTCAGGCCAGGCTCGTGCTCGGAGCCGCTCAGGCCCGTTGCCGCGACGAGCCCCGCATCCACAGAGCAACCCCCGGCTCGGGCCAACTACACGCCTTCGTACCGATCGCCTTGCGTGCCCAGTGCCTGTGCGACGGCGACCCATGTGCGGGCGTGGGCGGCCTTGACCTCGGCTCTGCGCAGGTGCTTCTCGATGTCGGCGTTCGAGCGGCCCTCCAGGTTATCGATGTCGTTGTAGAGCCGCTCAGACAAGCTGACCGCCTCGTAGGCTCGTTGCATGGCCCTTTCCCAGGTGAGTTCGTCCCACGACACCATAGCGTCAGCCCTCCGTCCGATCGGCCCTTGGTGGCGGATGGCCGCCACTCCCCCACCGTATCCCCAACCGGGCGGCTGCCTCCTACGCACGACATCGCCGGGACCACGGCCTCACCGCCCGGACCAAGCCGACCGGTCGCGGCGGCCTGAGGCCTCGGCGTGGTACGGTGCTGTTGCAAAGGTTCATGTTTCGCTTTCGGAATCCGCAGGTTGAGCTTGTCCCTTGCCGCCGGGACCAAATCATCCCGGCGTTGATCAAGACCTCCGAGACACTGGAGGGAGGGACAAGTTTCATGACTGTTGGAACCGTGAAGTGGTTCAACGCCGACAAGGGCTACGGCTTCATCACGCCTGAGTCCGGCGAGGACGTCTTCGTGCATTTCAGCGCGATCCAGTCGACCGGCTACCGCTCGCTTGACGAGGGGCAGGCCGTCGAGTTCGACATCACGCAGGGACCGAAGGGCGCGCAGGCCGCCAACGTGCGGCTGCTCGAGCGCCAGTAGTCCAGGCGCAACGACAACGAGCCCATCCGGCCAGTACCGGATGGGCTCGTTGTCACCGGGAGGCGTCCGGCTGGGCCGCCACCGGTACGCCCGTGAACCGCATCGTCATGGCACGGGGCCAGCGCACACACGCCGCTCCTGGCTGGAGGGGCAAGAAGAGGGGCCGACACGGGCCCCCCTTCTTGCTTCAGAGAATCAGGCTTCGTTCAGTCCTCCGGTGGCACGCAGGTCCCGAAGTCGAAGGAAACGAAATTCCCATTGGGGCTGATATGGGCCGTCAGGTTGACCGAATCGACCGTCCCACCGCCTTGCTGGACGATCTGGAACTTCTCGGTGTCAGTGAACGCGCTGCCGCCGGTGTTGGCGTTGAACGCGCCACCGAACCAGCCAGCCCCCACGATGTCGTAGAGGTTGCCGGCCTCGTCCCGGGCGACCACGTCCTGGGGGGTGAGGGTGCCGGTGATGTTCATGTTGCCGGAGGCGGTCACGTCCTCGTGGAACACCAGGCGGATGCTGCCCGAGACGATGGTGTAGCTGGTGGTGGTGCAGGTGAACACGGCGCCGGTCACGTCCTCCTCGGCGTGGACCGCCGGGATGGCGAAGGCCGGCTGCAAGCCGACGGCGAGCACAGCGCCGGTGATGAGCAGTCCGATCAGCAATCTCCTCACAGATTCCTCCCAAGCTGGGGTAGAGCTGGGCTGGTCAGCGGCGGGCAGCGTCGCGGAAGATCCGCTGTCCATTGCCGCTGGGATCGTGGTGGTGCGTGGCGAGACAGCGTTCCCGGCGGTCCACGCGCCAGCGGCCAGCTTCGGCGAGCGGAACCCGCGCGACAGAACGGGCCTCTGAGGATTCGCTAGCGCATGGTGGCTCCTTCGGTTGCACTGGTGAGACCGATGCGGTTGTAGCGTCCGACCGCTCCGGGATCGTTACGATGCGCGTTACGGCCGGGTCAGATCCGGCAGGTCGCCTTCTCGGTCCGTAAGGGGTCGGTACTGTGAGGTTGCCTGATCCCATCGCGAAGGCCGCCCCCGGTGCCGCCAAGACTCGCCTACCTGACGCTGTACCGAGGAATTGCTTTCCGCTTCCCAGGACGAGCGGATAAAGCCCGATAGGCGTCCCTGAAACCTCTTGCTCGATTGCGTGAGAAGCAGGAAAGTTGCGGTTGCTTCGGGAAAAGCCCATTCGAGCAGGGGGTTGATCCGATGATTAGGCAGGAAAGGCTGCCCATCGTCTACGTCCGTGGGTTTGCGGGCGACACGTCCGGTATCAACAAGGTCGTGACGGACCCGTTCTATGGATTCAACGAAGGCTCCACCCACGTTCGGGTGGGGGGCGACGGGGAGCCCATCTTCTATCAGTTCGAGAGCCCGCTGCTGCGTCTGCACCTCGACGAAGGCTACGAGATCCTGGTGGATGGCGGGCAGATGGCCTACCTGGAGAGCCACGACAAGGTGCCGGCGAACAGCATCTGGATCCACCGCTTCTACGACGTGTCCGCCAGCACCTGGGGGGAGAAACCGCAGGACTACAGCCTGGAACGGGCGGCGGAGGATCTGCTCGGGCTGATCGAGAAACTGCAGGCCAAGACCGGCTCGCCGCGCGTCAACCTGGTCGCGCATTCCATGGGCGGGCTCATCTGCCGCTGCCTCATCCAGAAGATCATCCCGGACCAGCGACCAGGCCGCAGGGCGGCCGACTTCGTCGACAAGTTCTTCACCTATGCCACCCCGCACGGCGGTATCGTCTTCGACGTCGGGTTTGGTCTCCTGGAGCGCCTGCGCGACGCCTTCGGGGTCAAAGGCGCGGACATCTTCGGGCCCAGGCGGATGTACCAGTACCTGACCCCCGCCGGGCAGCGTGATGAGAACGGGCCGCCCGACGGCTGGAAGGCGGAGGAGATGCCCGACGGAGAGGGCAGCTTCCCCAAGGATCGGATCTTCTGCCTGATCGGGACCAACCCCGAGAACTACGACGTGGCGATGGGACTGTCGTCGACGATCGTCGGCGCCAAGAGCGATGGTCTGGTGCAGATCGAGAACGCGTATGTCCCTGGAGCGCGGCACGCCTTCGTGCACCGTAGCCACAGTGGACCCTACGGGGTGGTGAACTCCGAGGAGGGCTACCAGAACCTGCGGCGCTTCCTCTTCGGGGACCTCGAAGTCCAGGCCGACCTTGTCGGGCACCGCCAGCCGCTCGACACCGGCCGGGATGATCTGGTGTGGCAGGCGGAGCTACGGCTCTCCGTTCGTGGCCTCTCGATCGTCATGCACGAGCAGACGGCCGACCACTGGTGCCCGATTCAGCTCTCCATCCCACGGACCGAGGACACGCCTGACACGCCGGTGCCGCTGGTGACGACGTTTCTGTCCACCGCGCTGCGGCCGACCGACACCGCCAGCACGCGCTATGCCCTGCACCTGAAGATCCTGTCGCTCGAGGAACGCCACGGCATCTTCCACTTCCATCACCATCTTGAGCGTGTGGCGGATTTCGACGACACCCTCATCGTCGACATCGGACACCACAACGGCGCCCTGGCCGCATGGGCGACCTGGCTTTCCGAGATCCCGGGGGCGATCCGCGACTACGCGCCGCAAGGTGACCCGCTGGGTGACGAGGACCCCGCGGCGGGAAGCTGGGTCGCGCGTGTGCCGCTGCCGGCAAGCGCCGAGCGGATCCTCGGGAGGAATGCCAGGGTCCAGCTCACCGTCAAAGCACGGACATGACGGGCCAATACATAGCGGTACGACCGGGCCCCCACGTCACCGTAGGTGCGGCGCCATTGTCGCTGGCGGACTGATAGGGCGGGCGCGCCGCTCAGCGGCCGATCTCGCCGTCGGCTGACGTCCGGGTCGTGGCGGCCCGCTCAGGCCTGGCAGCAGCCGTCCCAGAGCACTGCCGCTGGCCCGGGAAATCCCTACAGCTGTGCAAGCCCACGCTCTGGGCTCGACGCAGGGACTGCGTCGTCGCGGGCGCTGCCGACGCCCTCGACCAGTTCCTCATGCCCTCGTAGACGGCTCAGCCCTCGCCGACGGTGACGAGCGCTCGCCAGGTGCTCCGGTCCGTAAGGGGTTCAGAGCCAGTCGAGGCGTTTGAAGAGCAGATACAGGCCGCCGGACAGGACGACCAGCAGCACCATCGAGGTGACGAAGCCGGCGTGCTGGCCGAACCCGGGGTAGGGCACGTTCATGCCGTACCAGCCAGTCACCGCGGTCGGCACCGCGATGATGGCCGCCCAGCTGGTGACCTTCTTCATGATCGCGTTCAGGCGGTTGCCCTGGATCGTGAGGTTAGTCTCGAGGATGGTGGAGACCAGGTCGCGCAGCGACTCGGTCCACTCCGTCGCCCGCAGCACATGGTCGTAGACGTCCTGGAAGTACGGGACCATGGCCTCGTCCACCAACCCGAGGTCACGGCGCAGCAGGGTGTTGACGACCTCGCGCATCGGCAGCACGACCCGGCGCAGCACCACCAGCGACTTGCGCAGCTCGAACGAACGTCGCTGCACCTCGGCGCCGCGGGGTCGCTCGTCGAACAGCAGGTCCTCCAGGCCCTCGATGGCCTCGTCGAGTTGCTGCACAGCGGCGAAGTGCCCGTCGACGACGAGATCGAGCAGCCCCCACAGCAAGAACCCGACGCCGTGGCTGGCCAGGTCGGCCGAGCCGTCCCAGCGGGCCAGCACGCCGTCGATGTCGAACCCGAGGTCCTTGCGGACGGTGATCAGCGCACGGGCGGTGACGAACGCGGCCAGCTCACTGGTCTTGAGCTTGCCGCTGGCCGCGTCGAGCTCGACGGCATAGGCGGTGAGGAACGCGTGATCCTGGTAGCGGTCCAGCTTGGGCCGCTCGCGTTGCTGGACGGCGTCCTCGACCGCCAGGGGGTGCAGCCCGAACTCGGCGGAGATGACCTCCAGGTCGGCACGGTCGGGCTCGCACAGGTCCAGCCACACGACCGTGCCTGGCTCCTCGAGGAAATCGGAGATCTGGGCGGCCGGGAAGTCCTTGGCCTCCAGCACTCCGTCACGGTACAGCCGAGTGTGGCGCATGCAGGTAGCCTAGGCCCGTGCTACCGGGGGCGTCCACGGACCGCACACAGGCGGCCAGGGAGCCTCGGGGTGATCGTCGACTTCGACGCCCGAGCTGCTGGAGCAGCAGCTCAGAAGTGGTGGCGCCAGTACATCTACGACCACGACCCGCGGAGTGCCCATGCCCCCTGATCATCCGGTCCGAACCGGCGCCTCGCGCGACCTGCCCGCCGAGGCGGGCCTCGACGCCCCGGTCAAGCCTCGCCTGCGCGGGGTTCTCCATCAGTACGCATTCTTCGTCTCGCTCGGCAGCGGCACGCTGCTGGTCCTGCTCGCCACCAGCGCCAGGGCATCGGTCGCGGTCGCCGTCTACGCCGCCTCGATATCCGCGCTGTTCGGAGTGAGCGCCCTGTACCACCGTGTCACCTGGACCGTACCGGCCCGGCGCCGGATGCGCCGCCTGGACCACGCGATGATCTTCCTGCTCATCGCCGGGACCTACACGCCGGTTGGCCTGCTGGTCCTCAAGGGCACGCTGGCCGCCGTCGTGCTCACGGTCGTGTGGGGCGGGGCAGTGGCCGGGATCGTGCTCGAACTGGCCTGGCCTCGGGCGCCCAAATGGCTCGGCGGGACCGTGTATCTGGCGCTTGGCTGGGTGGCGGTGGTGGCCATGCCGCAGCTGTTCGCCCGGCTCGGGGTGGCCGGCGGGCTGCTGATCGTCGCTGGCGGGCTGGTCTACTCGGCCGGGGCAGCGGTGTATGCCCTGCGCCGCCCCGACCCTGTGCCGGCCGTCTTCGGCTACCACGAGGTCTTCCACCTGCTGGTGATCGTCGGGGTTGCGGCCCATTTCCTGGCCATCAGCCTGTTCGCCTTGCCCACCGGCTGAGGTCCGGCGCTGGCGCTCTGACACGCGCGTCATCGGTCCGCGCGGCCGGGGCGGCGGCTCGCGTCAGCCACGAAGCGGACCAGCTCACCGATGACCCGCTGGCCCGCGAGCAGCTCGAGGCTGTTGTGGTCGGCGCTGGGGATGAGCACGAACCGCTTCGGCTCGGGACTCGCCTCCGCCAGCCGCCTGCTCTGCTCCCAGGGGACGATACCGTCCCTCGCCCCGGCCAGGACCAGCACCGGGCAGCGCAGCCCGCCGACCTGCTCGATCGAGGCATAGCGGTCTCTGAGAAGCAACCGAACCGGCAGGAACGGGTAATGGATCCGGCCGACATCGGCCAGCGAGGCGAACGGCGAGCGCAACACCAGCGCCATCGGCGGCTGCTCGACGGCAAGCTGGACCGCTACCGCGGCTCCCAGCGACTCGCCGAAGTACACCAGCCGGGCCGGGTCCACATCGCCGCGCGCGACCAGGTAGGCACGCGCGGCGCGCGCGTCGGCCAGCAGTCCCGGCTCCGACGGGTTACCCGGGTTGCCGCCGTAGCCGCGATAGTCCACGAGCAGGACCGAGAGCCCGGAACGCGACAGCTCAGCGGCAAGCGGCGCCCGCGCCATGCGGTTGCCGGCGTTGCCGTTGAGCACCATCACGGTCGCGCGGCTCTCACCAGTGGCGGCGGGCACGAACCAGCCCCCGAGGCGAAGGCCGTCCGCGGTATCGAAGGCCACCTCCTCGCCAGCGTGCAGCACGGTGGAAGCGGGCGGCACCCTCCCCGGCGAGGGCAGGTAGATCAGCCGTCGTTGGAACAGCCAGGCCAGCGCGATCATGACGAGCACCATCGCCAACACGGCGCTGACGCCGACCACGATCCGCCCAGCGTGCATCTTTGCCGACCCAGGGAATGGAGACCCGTTGTCAGGACCGCCGGCGCCGACCCGCCGCGGACCTGACGAACCCAAAGGCCTCGTTGGCGAGGTCCTGCCAGCCGGGGCCGTGGCGGACGGGGATGGTCACCCATTCCTTCATGAGCCGGCCGTCGTTCCTCGGGTCGAAGCGGGCGCCGTCGCCGGAGGCGACGAGCTCTTCAACGCGGTCCTTGGGGAGCTTGACGATCAGCTCGCCCTCGCGGCCGAGCATGGCGAAGATCCTGCCTCCGACCCTGAGCCCTGGCGTGGCACCGAACCCAGTCCCCTCCGTCACTGCCGGATCGGCCAGGAAGCGGGCCGCAAGCTGCTCGAACAACTCCTCCGCCTGAGGCGTTTCACCCTCACTCACAGCAGCCATCCCTCCTCGCCGCTCCGCGTCGATCGCCGAGTCGAACCGAAGGCCCCCGGCGCTTGCGGATTTCGTTGTGCGTGGCCCGCTGGCCAGCCTAGCTCTCGTCGGTCGGTTTCGCGGTGATGTCGACCGCGAAGACCTTGTCGAATCGCTGGCCGCTGAGCGCCCGCCCCGGGGATGCGAGGACTCGCCATAACATAATGGGACCACAGGGTGCAGGTCAGCCCAGTTCAGCCGCAGGCAACGGTCAGCCGCGGCTTCTGGGCGGTGGCGCCACCCTTCTGGGCTCAGCGGAGCGGGGCCGTCACGGCGACGCTGATCAGCGCGAGCCCGACCAGGGGGGCGAGCCGCGCGCCACGCTCGTGACCCGCTCCATCATCATGATTGCGGCCAGCACCGCCAGGTAACGATCCATGGCTGGAATTGGAGCATGCCTGGCCGCGGCATTAGACTCCGCCGCGCAATCGTGGCGTTTCAGGGACCCGGACACCCCCACCGAGCAGCACCGTACTGCCTGCTGATGGAGGCATTATGCGATCTCGCCGCCTGCTTGCTCTGAGCGCCTCTACCTTGCTCGCCATCCTGTTCGTCGTGCCCAGCGCCTCCGCCAACGCAGCCCGGGCGGCAGGCCCCACGCGCACGCTCGCGGCGCTGGCCTCGGGTCAGGTGAGCTTCACCGGCCCGACCAACATCCGCACCGGCGATGGCCCGGTCTCGGTCGCGGCGGGCGACTTCAACGGCGACCAGGATCCCGACCTGGCGGTCGCCAACGAGTACTCCGACAACATCTCGGTGCTGCTCGGCGGCGCCGGCGGCACCTTCGGCGCGGCGACCAACTTCCCCACGGGTTTCTTGACCTTCCCCTTCTCGGTCGCGGCGGCCGACTTCAACTCCGACCAGGACCCCGACCTGGCGGTCGCCAGCATCTTTACTGGCAACGTGTACGTGCTGCTCGGCGGCGCCGGCGGCACCTTCGGCGCTCCGGTCGCTTTCCCCGCCGGTGACGCTCCCTACGCGGTCGCGGTTGGCGAGTTCAACGGCGACAACGACCCCGACCTCGCGGTCGCCAACCAGCTGCTGGGCAACCCGGTGGGCACCGTCTCGGTGCTGCTCGGCGGCGCCGGCGGCAGCTTCGGCGCCCCCGCCACCTACACCACCGGCGCGGGGCCCTCTTCGGTCGCGGTGGCCGACTTCAACGCCGACCAGCGGCCCGACCTGGCGACCGCCAACCAGGACGCGGGCACCGTCTCGGTGCGGCTGGGCGGCGCCGGCGGCACCTTCGGCGGTCTGACCAACTTCCCTGCCGGCGTCGACCCCACCTCGGTCGTGGCGGCCGACTTCAACGGCGACAACGACCCCGACCTGGCCGTCACCGACTATTCCCTTGGCAGGGTCTTGGTGCTGGTCGGCGGCGCCAATGGCACCTTCGGCGCTGCGACGCAGGTCAGCTCCATCGTGGGCAGCGGTCCCATCGCGGCGGCGGTCGGCGACCTCAACGGCGACCAAGACCCCGACCTGGTGATCGCCAACCAGCTGCTGACCAACGTCTCGGTGCTGGTGGGCGGCGCCAACGCGAGCTTCAGCGCGCCGAGCAACTTCAAGACCGGCTTCAGCACTTTGCCGGGTCCTTCCTCCATCGCGGTGCGCGACTTCGACGGCGACGGCAAGCCTGACCTGGCGGTCGCCAACGTCAACGACGACAACGTCTCGGTGCTGTTGAACAACACCAGCACCAACCAGGCTCCGGTGGCGGTCAACGACGCCTACAGCACCAACGAGGACACCCCCCTGACCGTGCCCGCGCCCGGCGTGCTCGGCAACGACACCGACGGCGACGGCAACCCGCTGACCGCCTCAGTCGTCGCCGGGTCGGGCCCTGCCCACGGGACCCTGGCGTTCAACCAGAACGGCGCGTTCAGCTTTACCCCGGCTGCCAACTTCAACGGCACCGACACCTTCACCTACAAGGCGAGCGACGGCACCGCCCAATCCAACCCGGCGACGGTCACGATCACCGTCACCCCCGTCAACGACGCCCCCACCGCGGCGGCTGATACCTACGACACACCCGAGGACACGGCGCTGACCATCGCGGCGCCCGGCGTGCTCGGCAACGACAGCGACCCCGACAGCAGCACGCTCACCGCCGCCGTCGTCACCGGCCCGGGCCACGGAACCCTCACCTTGAACCCCTTCAACGGCACCGACACCTTCACCTACCGGGCCAACGACGGCACCCTGGACTCCGACCTGGCCACGGTCACGATCACCGTCACCGCCGTCAACGACGCCCCGGTCGCGACCAACGACGCCTACAGCACCAACGAGGACACGCCGCTAACCGTGCCCGCGCCCGGCGTGCTCGACAACGACACCGACCCCGACGGCAACCCGCTGACCGCCTGGGTGGAGTCCGGGACAAGCCACGGCACCCTCACCCTCTTCAACGGCACCGACACCTTCACCTACCGGGCCAACGACGGCACCCTGGACTCCGACCTGGCCACGGTCACGATCACCGTCACCGCCATCAACGACGCCCCGGTCGCGACCAACGACGCCTACACCACGGACGAGGACACAGCGTTGACCGTGGCCGCCCCTGGCGTGCTCGGCAACGACAGCGACCTCGACAGCAGCACGCTCACCGCCGCCCTCGTCACCGGGCCGGTCCACGGCACCCTCACCCTCAACGCCAACGGCTCCTTCACCTACACCCCCGCCGCCAATTTCAACGGCACCGACTCGCTCACCTACCACGCCAGTGACGGCAGCCTCACCTCTGACCCGGCAACGGTCACGATCACCGTCACCGCCGTCAACGACGCCCCCACGTTGGCGGTGGCGCCCGGCGGGACGTGCGGCAGCAACGACCGCTCGGGGACGATCAACCTGACAGTGGGCGACGCCGATGGCGGGACGCTGACGCTCAGCGCCGCCTCCTCCAATACCACGCTGGTGCCCAACGGCAACGTCGTCTTCGGTGGCAGCGGCTCCACCCGCACTATGACAGCGACCACGGTGGCCGGCGGCGCCGGCACCGCGATCCTGACCGTCAAGGTCAGCGACGGGCAGGCCACCGCCACGGTCACGGTCACGGTTCGAGCCGGCGGCAACGGCGGCGAGACGCTCACCGGCGACGCGGGCACTGACCTGATCTTCGGTCAGGGTGGCAACGATACGCTCAACGGCCAGGGCGGCGACGACCTGCTGTGCGGTGGCGACGGCAACGACACCCTGTCGGGCGGCGACGGCAACGACACCCTGTCCGGCGGCGACGGCAACGACACCCTGTCCGGCGGCGCCGGGGACGATGGCATGAGCGGTGGTGCCGGCAACGACCTGCTCACCGGCGGGCCGGGCGCCGACCGCTTCAGCGGCGGTGCTGGCAACGACGTGGCGACCGACTTCACCGCGGCTCAGGGCGACATCAGCGACCGCACGATCCCCTAGGCAGCGAACGCGGCAGCCGGGCCACCCTGCGCCTGCGGTGGCCCGCCGCGTCGCGCCGATCGACCTGGTCGGCGTTGCGCCTGGTGGCGCGCTGGATGGCGATCGCGGATCGATCGATGGTCGTGATATGTCCACCGACCAGGTGCTCGCAGATCAGGGACACCGACACACCGGGGCCAGGCCCAATCTCCAGGATCTCGTCCTCGGGAGCCGCATCCAGCAACCGCACTGCCCACCGTAGGCGTTCCGGCGGCTGCCACCTCGATGACGTCGCCTGTGCGGACGTGGAACGACGGCCGGTCCACCCGGCGGCCGTTCACGGTGACGTGGCCGTGGCTCACCGCCAGCAGCGCCTCCCCGGTGCTCCCGCCGCTCCGCACGGCACGCCAGCGCCACGCGCAGCTGGGCCTCGCTGAGGTCGTACTGGGCGCGCGGACTCATGTTGGCCCGTTTCGGTCACGATGCCGGCTTGGTCAGCGCCTCCTCCGTCCAGCGGACCAGCGCGTGTGGGGGCACCGCCCCGACCTGCCTGGCGACCTCCCGGCCACCGCGCAGGAGCAGCACAGTTGGGATCCCCTGGACGCCGAGACGCTCGGCCACCCTCGGCGCCTCGTCGACGTTGACCTTGACCGCTTTGAGGCGGCCGGCGAGCCGCTCAGCAGCCTGCTCGACGCCGGGTTCGACGACCCGGCAGGGCCCGCACCACGGCGCCCACAGGTCGACGAGCACCGGCAGGGTCGAGGCGGTGACGACCTGCTCGAAGTCGCCATCGCCGGCAGCGGTCAGCCACGGCAGCGGGTTATGACAGGCCGCGCAGCGCGGGACGCCTGTCGCCGCGGGTGGCACCCGATTGCGCTTGCCGCAGTTGGGGCAGGAGACGATCTTGTCCATCGGTGTTCACCCAGCTCTCAGGTGGCTTCCTGGACTGCGGCGGGCTCGGGTCGCCGAAGCCCCCAAGATGTACCCCGTCGCGATCGACATCAGACGAACGACCGTGCCCGGTTCTCTCGAGGTCTTCTGCCCTATCGGGCAGCAAGGCCAGCACCTGCTCGATCGTCGCCGTACTGGCGCGCTGGCGTGGCGACGAGCGCTTCGACCCTGCACCGCGCCAGGCGAAGTCGATTAGCAGCACTCGGCACGTAGCCGTAGGCCAGCTACAGCAGTCGACGGTGCCCTGTGGGATATGGCCGCCGTACGCTCTTCCAGCAGGGCTACCTGACACGGTGCCCGCGTGGTCGCTCGTCGGTGTGGACGGCCTCGAAGTGCCCGACAGACCGCGCCCACGCCGGTCATGTGCCCTTCATGCTTTGAGACCCACCGCCATCCACCGCTCTCGCCGGGAGGCTCCGATGCTCAAGCTCTCACAGCCGAGTCGCCGGTTGCGGGCGCGCCTGCTGGCGGTGGTGATCGCAGCGACGGCCCTGGCCGCCGTCTGTGCCCAGCCGGCCGGCGCGGCAGCCAGCGTGCTCTACGTCGACAAGAACAACCCGAGCTGCTCGGATGGCGGCTCCGGCACGTCGTCGGTGCCCTTTTGCACGATCGGCAAGGGCGCCTCGGTCGCGCTGAGCGGGCAGACCGTCCAGGTGGCCAGCGGGACCTACTCTGAGCTCGTGACCGTCGGCCACTCCGGCTCGGCCGGGTCGCCGATCGTGCTCACCGCGGCACCTGGCGACAGCGTCACGGTCACCGGCATGGCCAACGGCTTCAGGGTGTCTGGCAAGAGCTACATCACCGTCAACGGCTTCACGGTCCGAGACACCACCAGCTACGGGATCTATGTCACCGGCGGCTCCTCGAACGTGACCGTCAGCGGCAACACCGTTCGCGACACCACCAGCTACGGGATCCACCTCAAGGACTCCTCGAACGTCACCGTCAGCGGCAACGACGTCAGCGGCGCCGGCCAGCAGGTCTCCGGCTATACCAAGTACGGGATCAAGTTCGCCAACTCGACCAGCTCCCTGGTGTCGGGAAATGTCTCCCACGACAACAGCGAGGCCGGCGTCTTCCTCGACGGCACCACCAGCGGGGTCAAGGTCACCGGCAACCGCACCTCCGGCAATGCCCGGGGCTACACCCGCGCCGCGCCCGGTATCGACGTGCGCGGCCACCACAACACCATCGACCGCAATGTCAGCCATGACAACGAGGATTCCGGCCTGCAGTTCTACAGCGGCTCCCACGACAACCTGGTGGTCGACAACCTGAGCTACCGCAACGGCGATCATGGCATCGACGATCTCAACTCGACCGGGCAGCGGATCATCTCCAACACCGTGTACAAGAACGTGACGGCCGGCATCAACGTCGAGGGCACCTCGCCCGGCGCGACGGTGGAGAACAACATCGCGGTCGACAACGGCATCAACTCGCCGCGCACCAAGGGCAACATCCGGGTGGACTCGAATTCGACGAGTGGGTCCACGGTGGACTTCAACCTTGTCTACCTGAGCGTGTCGGACCAGGTCATGTACGTGTGGGGGTCGACCAAGTACACCTCGCTCGCGGCCTTCCAGGCCACCGGACAGGAGGCTCACGGCGTCCAGGCAGACCCACAGTGGGTGGCCGCCGGCAGCGGCAACTTCCACCTCGAGTCGGACTCCCCCGCGGTCGACTCGGCCAACTCGGGGGTGAGCGGCGAGACCAGCACCGACCTCGAGGGCAATGGCCGGGTGGATGTCCCCAGCACTCCGAACACGGGGGCCGGCCCGCGGAGCTACGACGACCGGGGGGCTTTCGAGCTCCAGTCAGTAGCGTGACAGCGCCGTCATGGCGAGCCGAGCGCGATGACGACCTTGCCGTGCACCCGCCCAGCAGCCATGCTCTCCAGACCCTCTGCAACCGCGTACAGGCCGATCGGCTGTCCATGTCGCACGACCTTGCCGAGGTCGGTTGCGGCCAGTAGAGCGAGCGCTTCCGGCAAGTCCGCGTCGCAGATGTGGCCATTGGATGTGACGAGATCGACCTCGTCGCGCACGGTCCGATACAGGTTGGCCGTCACCGGCTGGTCCTGCAGGCCCACCAGCAGCACCGTCCCGCCACGGCGGGCGCTGGCCAGCGCCACCGCAAGTCCGCCAGGTTTCCCAGACGCCTCCACCACAATGTCCGGGCCACCGCTGGTGAGGGACCAGATCCGCGCGGCAATGGTGTCGACGTCGCCGGCCACTTGGATGGTGTGTGTGGCCCCGAGCGCGGCGGCAGTGCGCAGCCGCTCCTGGTCGATGTCGACGGCGACCAGCGGGGCCGCGCCGCGCGCGCGGGCGCCGGCCACCAGGAACGAGCCGATCCCGCCGACCCCGATGACCGCCAGCGCGTTGCCCTGCCGCAGCCGGCTGCGGCGCAGCGCATGCAACGCGATCGCCAAGGGCTGCGCCACCGCAGCCGCCTCATCATCACAGCCGTCCGGCACCCGGTGGCACATCCGCGCCGGCATCCGCGCGAACTCTGCGAGGCCACCGTCCGCCTGGAGGCCGTACACGAAGTAGTCGGCACACAGGTTTGGGCGGGCGTCAGTACACCAACGGCACGTCCCGCACCAGTTCCCGGCGCCCGGCACGACCCGCTCGCCGACGCTGAACCGCTGCACCCCCGGTCCAACCGCGACGATCTCGCCGACGAACTCGTGGCCGAGGATGACCGGGCCGAGGTGCCCGCTGGCGGGATGCCGCTGACGGAGCGGCACCCTTATCGGCCCGTGCAGGTACTCGCCGAGATCCGTGCCGCAGATGGAGGCGTACAGCACCCGGAGCAGCACTTGACCCGGCCCAGGCCGGCCTGGTTTGGGAGCGTCCTCCACACGGACGTCCCCAGGCCCGTGAAATACGGCTGCTCTCATGGCAGTCCCCTCATCGTGCCGCCGTCGACGCCAAGGATCGCGCCGGTGATGTAGCCGGCCTGCTCCGAGGCCAGAAAGACGAGGGCGGCGGCGACCTCCGCGGGCTGGCCCGGCCGCCCGAGCGCTTGTCCCCGTTCCTGAAGCACCCGGATGATCGCCTGGTCCGGCGGCAGGCCATACTGCCTGGCGGCCTGCACCTTGATCTGATCGATCATCGGCGTGTCGATCGGACCCGGCGCGACCGCGTTGACCCGGATGCCGTTTGGCCCCTCCTCCCTGGCCAGGGACCGGGTAACGTGTATCAGCCCGGCTTTTCCGGTCTCATAGGGCGGGTCGATGCCCTCAGGCTGCCGCGCCAGGTCGGAGGCGACCATCAGGACGCAGCCGCCGCCCTGTTCCCGCATGACAGGCAGCACCATCCTCGAGGCCCACACCGGACCGAGGCAGTGCACGCGGAACCCGGCCTCCCAGTCCTCCCAGGTGAGCTCGCCGAACGAGCGGAGGGTGAGTACCCCGATCGTGTTGACCAGCACGTCGACGCGGCCGCCATGGGCTGCAAGCAGCGCGCCAATGCCGCCCTCCACCCCGCTGGGAGTGGCAAGATCGGCGATCGCCGACTCGACCTTGACCCCGAGCGGACGCAGCTGGTCGACCACGGCGGCGAGCGCACCCTGGTTGCGGTCGACCAGCCCCACGTCGGCGCCCTCGCGCGCGAACGCCAGCGCGGTCGCGCGGCCGATCCCACCGGCGGCGCCGGTGACGAAGACGGTCTTGCGGTCCAGCCCTAGGTCCATGGCACACCAGCCAACCGATTCGAGGTGATCACGACCTCCGCCGGATCCCGGGACGAGTCGTTGATGACCGTCCACGCCATGCCCGGGGGAACCACGACGTACAGGCCCGCGCCGCCGGCTTTCTGCCAGCCGCCGAACTCCAACCGGGCGCGACCGCGAGCCACGTACAGGAACTGCTCGGCGTCGCTGGCGGTGCGGGGACCAAGGCTGGCACCAGGCTCGAAAACGGTCAGTTGGAAGGGGCCCCACGCGCCCGTGAAGTGCTTGGGCAGTTCAACGCTGGCGACGCGGACACCGGCGGTGGGGCTGGTCGCGCGGTCGGCCAGCAGCTCCGGCATCGCGATGCGGGTCGGGTCGCCCCGCCGACCCTCGGGTCCGGGCAGCACCTCCACGACCAGGATCGCCACGTTGGTGTTGCCGAAGCCACCGATCCTGTGGGTGCTGCCCAGCGGTGTGATGAGGAGGTCGCCGCTGTGGACCTCCAGCCGCTCCCCGTCCATTTCCATCTCACCGTGGCCGTCGAGCAGGTAGTAGATCTCCTCGGTTCGCGTGTGCTGATGGAGGCCGCACGACGCGCCCTCGAGGAACTCAACGCGCTCTGCGATCTCCAGGCTGCTGACCATCTGGGGTCCGCTGAGGAGCCGCTTCAACTTGACCGTGCCCGTCCCACCCATCAGGTCGTAGTAGGTCGTGGGCCCGTCGGTGTTGCCGACGACTGGGCCGTTCGGGCGTTGGGTTTGAGTCGCTGCGGGGGATGTCATGGGGCCTCCCTGGGGTCAGAGCTGCTCGTGGCCGAGAGCGTGGACGGGCAGACAGGTGGCGGATGCAAGTTGCCGCAAGGCTGCGTGCAGCACCTTCTCCGGGATGTGGACGAGCGGCAGGCCATCGGTGCGGCGGGGCCGCCCCAGCTGCTCGAGCACGACCATTACGTGGTGGCCGGGCTTGACGGGCAGGCGACCACGCTTGTTGTCTCCGGCGACGACCCCGAGGACCTGTTCCGGGGTGATCCCGTTTGGGAGCCGTGTCGGTGCACCGTTGCGGTCCAGCAGCTCGTAGTGCGCGGCTTCCGCAGACTCGTCGAGCCAGCCAAGAAGCCGGCCGACCCGGGCGGCGATACAGAGACCGATCCCGATCGCGAAGCCGTGTCGAAGCTGCGCGAGCAGCTCCAGAGCATGGCCGACGGTGTGTCCCAACTCGAGCACCAGCCCGTCACGCTGTTCCCTCGGGTCGTTGCGCATGACTCTGGTCTTGCCTTCGATGTTCAGCTCACAGATCCGTGCGAGCTGCGCAGGGGTGTAGACGCCTTGGGGGTTGAGGAGCGTGAAAACCTCGCCGTAGTGCTCCGGGCAGATCCCGACCGTGTTCTTGATCCACTCGCACAGAGCGGCTCGGAGCTCCCAGCGAGGGAGCGTCTCCATGTGGGCGAAGTCGGTCCAGACCAACTCTGGCCTCTTGTACAGCCCGACGAGGTTCTTGACGTCGTCCAGGTTGACGCCCTGCTTCCAGCTCAGCACCGCGTCGAAGGCGTTCTCGAAGGTGGTCGGGATTTGGACCAGCGGCGGCGCACCTCGGAACACCACCCCGGAGAGAAACCCCGCGACGTTCGCGGTGCACCCGCCGCCGAACGCGACCACCGCCGAACGGCGGGTCATACCGGCGAGCTTCGCCTCGCGAGCCAGCCGCTGGACGGTTGCCATGTTCTTGGCCTGCTCGCCGCCGCGGAACTTCAGCACGATACAGGGCGCGACCTTCGTGATCTGCCGTTGGGTCCGCGCGATCATGGATGGCGGCAGTCCGGCGTCCGCAACGAGCACAAACAGGTCGGTGTCAAGCGGGCCCAGCACCTCGGGCAGTTCGTCTCCCGCGTCGTAGCGCAGGTAATAGGGGTAGTGGTCGTCGGTCCCAAACTGGATCAACCGATCGAAGCCTGTGAATTCGCTTCCGCTGATCTTGCTTTGGGGGACGGTCACGGGTGTGTCGGGGACGATGACGGCTGTCATCACGCAACTCCTTCCGTAAGGCTTGTTGACGCACCGTTGCTGGTCGGCGGCGAGGTGTCGGGGATGTCCGATGCTCCGCAGAGTGTCGCCACCGGGCGCCCGGCACGGATCCCAACCGGCAACCGGCGCTGACGCCAGGGATGGCGGGTGGCGGCAGCCAGCCGCGCCGCGTCGGCCGGCATGGCGGTGCCGGCCGCGCGCACCAGCAGCCCGCCGGCGAAGACAGCGCTGGCGAAGCCGGCCAGGGCGACCAGCCCGAGCGCCGTGAACGGGGCGGCATACCCGCCGGTGCGTTCCAGCAGCACTCCGACCAGGGGTGGCCCGAACGCGCTTGCGGGCGCGCTGATCGCCGACGCCAGCCCTTGCCCGGTGCCGGGGCCAAGCGCGCGCGCATCCCCGATCCGGCCCGCGAGGTCGAACACCGCCGCGTACGGCGCGGTCACGCCGACCGCGATCAACACCAGGCCCGCCGCGGCCAGCACCGCGGTGAGCTGGCCGCCCCTGGCGGTCGCAAGAACAAGAAGCCCCATCCCTCCGCAGGCAAGGCCACTGCCGAAGCGAAGCAACACCCGCTCGCTGACCGCTCGGCGGCCAAGCAGCGCCCCGCCGAGGGGGCGCACGACCATCCCGACCGCAAGGCTGATGGCGGCGACCCTCGCCGCAGCCGGGACAGGCATGCGATAGGTGCCGGCCACGACGAGCGGTAACCAGGGGGCAAGGCCCTGGCCAAGTCCGAGCGTGCCGAGGTGCACGACCCCGAGTGCCCACAATGGCCGGGTGCCTGCCGCTCGGCGCACGTGCCGGACGCGGACCGGACGCGGACCGTCCGGTAGAAGCAGCAGCCGGCACGCGGCGGCGGCGACCAGCGCCAGCCCTGCCCAGGCAAGGAACGCGCCACGCCACCCCGTCACGCCGGCCAACCGCCAGCCGGTGAGCCAGGGGGTGACGAATAGGCCGAGGCCCGCGCCGAGCTGGGTCGCGCCACCGTACAGCCCCTGGCCGAGTGGGGCGTGTCGGCCGAGCCGGGCCGCCTGCGAGCCGGCCATGAGCGCCGCCCCTGTCGCGAGACCGATCCCCAACCGGCAGGTCACGACCCAGACGAGCGAGGCGTGAAGCGGCAGCAGGCAGCCGGCCGCGCCGATCGCGGCGAGCGCGGCGACCAGGACGCGGCGCGGGCCGAGCCGGTCGGCCAGCACCCCACCGGGCAGGTAGGCGAGGCCGATGGCCAGGTACAGCCCGGTGCCCAGCAGGCCGACCTGCCAGGCGGCCGCGTGCAGTTCCCGCTCCAGCAGCGGGATCAGGGGACCGTAGTTGGTGAACGACGCTGCGACCGCGACGCCAGCCAGCGTCAGGGTTGCGAACTGCCGCGCGACCACGGCGATGGCCGGGGTCCGGGCCGCCGCGGTGGATGGGACGGGGCGCGTGGGGGGCATAGTCGGCTCCTCTCAGGCGGCCCGCTCGACCAGCAGGCCGGCCTCGGCGGCCGGTACGCGGGCGAGCACCGACCAGTCCCGGTCCGCCCAGCCGAGACTGGCGGCTTCATTGAGCAGTTCGAGGACGGTGTCGGCGATTGGCATTGACACCCCGGCACCTTTGGCGGCAGCCAGGACCAACCCCATGTCCTTTTGCCCCATAGGCACTGGGAAGCGAACCTCGTCGTGGTCATCGCGAACGATCTTCTCGGCGTAACCGCCGAGTCCTCGGACGAACGACCGCGAATCAGCGAGCATGCCGAGCAGGTGGACCGGATCGATCCCGCACGCCTGGGCGAGTGCGGCGGCCTCCCCCATCACGGCCATGCCCGCCGCCAACAGGTAGTTGCAGGCCAGCTTGGCGTAGGCAGCGCGTTCGGGCAGCTCACCGTAGTCGGTGACGCGCCCCAGCACCTCTAGCAATGGCCGCGCCCGCCGTCTCGCCTCGGATGGGCCGGCGACCATGATCGTCAGTTGGCCTGAGGCGGCGAACTCGGGCCGGCCAAGCACGGTCGCCGCCACGAACGAGTCAGCACGGCCCCGCTGCTGGTACGCCACGGCCAGCTGCGCCAGCGTTCCAGGACCGACCGTGCAGGTCGACAAGTGGATCGCGCCAGGGCGCAGCCGCTTCAGGATCCCGTTCGCGTCGAGGGTGGCCCGCGTGAGCTCGGCGTCGTTTCGGACCATGGTGATCACCACGTCGGCGGCCCGGACCGCCTCGGCGAAGGTCGCCGCCCGGTACGCACCGGCGGCGACCAGCGGGTCGGTCTTGGCATCGAGGACGTCGTACACCCAGACGGGGTAGCCGGCCCGGAGGAGGTTTTCCGCCATGGGCCTGCCCATGTTGCCGAGTCCGATGAACCCGACGGCGCATTGGTCCATGCTCATCTGCTGCCCTTCCTTTCCTTCCGTTCAGCGGGTCATCGCCTCAGGAGCGCGACGCCGGTGAGGCGGGGGCGAGCGCGCCGAACAGCCCTTGGCCGCCGCGTCGCAAACGGTGGCGACCATCCGTGGACATGGCGGGCTCCTCCTTTCGTCAGCCGTTGCGGACAGCGTGCGTCGGCGCACTGGAGCGGGACTTGAGCGCAGCTGGAGGAGATGGGATGTGTGACGTGGGCATCCCTCTGGCGAACTCGCAGCTCAGCACCCACGACCGGCTTTCTGGCATCCGCACGCTGGAGTTTTGCCGATATGCATCTCCTGAAGCTGGATCTGTCGGGCGTTCCGGTCGACTTGGCCTTGAAGAGGGCGCTTCCGCTCAATTAGCGTCGCCGGACGCGCTGGAAGGAACCGAACACGGGGGGCCGGTGAGCTCGGTGCGCTCGACATTCAAGCTGGTGGCAATCGTGCTCGCGGTGGCTGCCGCCGCGATCGCGGCTCCGAGCCTGGCGGCGGCGGAGAGCTTCGCCGCCGGCTCGCCGGGGGCCGGTGACCCGTTCTTTCCCCTTGCGGGAAACGGCGGCTACGACGTCGCGCACTACTCGCTCAGGCTCGAGTACGATCCGGCCACGCGTCAGCTGGACGGGACGGCCACCATCAGCGCCACAGCCACACAGGACCTCTCGAGCTTCGATCTGGACCTGCGTGGCTTCCAGATCTCGCGACTGCTGGTCGACGGCCGCACGGCATCGTTCACGCGGGACAGGCAAGAGCTTGTGATCACCCCGCGGCCGGGCCTGCGGGCCGACGAGTCGTTCACCGTTGTCGTGGACTATGACGGCGTCCCGGCCGTGGTCACCGATCCTGATCAGTCGATCGAGGGCTGGGTCCCGACCGACGACGGGGCCTTTGTCGTCGGCGAGCCGCAGGGATCGCCGGCCTGGTACCCCGCCAATGACAACCCGCAGGACAAGGCGACCTTCGAGTTCATGGTCACGGTCCCTGACGGCATCACCGTGATGGCCAACGGTGTGCTGGCCTCACAGACCTCGACCGGCGGCAAGACGACATTCGTGTGGCGCGAGAGCTCCCCAATGGCGCCCTATCCGGCGACCGCGACACTAGGTCGTTTCGACGTCACGCAGTACGACCTGGCAAGCGGGATCCCTGTGTACATCGCCGTCGATCCCACGCTGTCGAGCAGCTCCGTGCTCAAGAAGCTGCCAGACATCGTGGACTTCTACAGCTCGATCTATGGGCCGTACCCGTTCGATGCGGTCGGTGCCATCGTCGACGACGCGAAGAACGTCGGCTACTCGCTGGAGACACAGACCAAGCCCGTGTTCGACCGTCCACCGGACGAGGCGACGCTCGCACACGAGCTGTCGCACATGTGGTACGGCGACTCAGTGACCCTCACGCAGTGGCCGGACATCTGGCTGCACGAAGGATTCGCCACCTGGTCTGAGTGGATCTGGAGCGAGCACGAGGGGAACAAGTCGGCCCACCAGTGGTTCAACACGCTCTACAACACGCCGGCCCAGGACACGGGCTTCTGGACGCCACCCCCGGCGGATCCTGGATCGCCCGCCTTCCTCTTCAATGGCACGATCTACAACCGGGGCGCCATGACGCTCCAGGCGCTGCGCGAGAAGGTCGGGGACGACGCGTTCTTCCAGATCCTGCGCGACTGGGCTGCCGAGCACCGCTACGGGAACGTGACGACGCCGCAGTTCATCGCTCTCGCCGAGCGTGACAGCGGAATGGGCCTGCAGCACTTCTTCGACGTCTGGCTCTACCAGCCAGACAAACCGACGTCCTCGTAGGAGCTCCACGGGCGCGCCGCGGGATCGCCCACACAGTGCCGGCGCCAATCCTGTCCCCTGTATCCCGAAGGGTACGGAAATTGGAGCACGGCCTGGTGAGCTGCGGGTTCGCATGTCGTGGGAGCCGGCCGTGGCCGGTTGCGGCGTACCCGCCGGTCACGTCGGTCGCGGCTTCGAGTCGCTCCCGCTCTCGCCCTGTACGTTCATGGACTTTTCGCCCCTCGCTACCTAAAATTGCTCACAGTCGACAGGTGGGGTGAGCGGGCCCTGGCGGCCCGTTTCCGGCAGAAGGACGGACGATGACGGGTCAGGGGACGCCGCGGCCGCGCGCAAGCGTAGCGCTGGTCGCCGCGTTGCTCGCCGCGTTGCTCGCCGCGTTGCCGGTCGGCGCGACCGCGGCGGAGGCGGACAACACGCAGGCGGGCGCGGCGGTGGTCGCCACCGACAACGGTCCGGTGCTGGGCATGGCCGGGGCGACGGTGCGGAGCTTCCTGGCGATCCCCTATGCGGCGCCCCCGGTCGGCGAGCTTCGCTGGAGGCCGCCGCAGCCGGCGGCGCGCTGGCACGGCCTGCGCGACGCGACTGAGCCGGCGCCGTACTGCCCGCAACCGACGACGCCCTACGGTCGCGCGAGCACCAGCGAGGACTGCCTTTACCTGAACGTGTTCACGCCAGCGGACGCGAACCCGGCGGACCGCTACCCGGTCCTGTTCTGGATCCACGGCGGCGCGCTGCTTGTCGGCGGCAGCGCCGGCTACGACCCGTCGCGGCTGGTGGCGAAAGGCGTCGTCGTCGTCACGACCAACTACCGCATCGGGATGCTTGGTTTCCTGGCGCACCGGGCCCTCAGCGCGGAGTCGCCGGACCACGCGTCGGGCAACTACGGACTGATGGACCAGCAGGCCGCGCTCGCATGGGCGCAGCGCAACATCGCGTACTTCGGCGGCGATCCCGACAACGTGGCGATCTTCGGCGAGTCGGCCGGCGGTCTGAGCGTGCACTCGCAACTCGCCTCGCCGCTCGCGGCCGGCCTGTTCAGGCGGGCCATCGTCCAGAGCGGCGCGTACTCACTGACGCAGCCGTCGCTTGCCGCCGCGGAGGCTGCGGGCCAGGCGTTCGCGACCCGCGCGGGCTGTGCCGACCAGTCGTTGACCTGTCTCCGCGACCTGCCGGTGTCCTGGCTGCTTGCGGCGAACACGGCCTCGACGATTGTGCCGGACGTCGACGGCAAGGTGCTGACCCAGTCGGTGGGTGCCGCCTTCGCGTCCGGCCGGTTCAACCGCGTGCCGGTGATAGAGGGCTCCAACCACGACGAGTGGCGGCTCTTCGTCGCCTCTACCGAGGCCGAGACCGGTACGCCGCTCACCGCCGAACGCTACGAGGCAGCCATCGCCGCCACGCTGGGCGTGTCCGCCGCAACGGCACACGCGCTCGCCCTGATGTACCCGCTGAGCGCCTACGCGAGCCCGAGCGTCGCTCTCGGCGCCCTCGGCACCGACGCGATCTTCGCGTGCAACGCGCGTAGGGCGCTGCGGTCGCTCGCGCAGTACGTCCCGGCCTACCAGTACCAGTTCCACGACTCGACCGCGCCGATGCGGTTCTTCAGCGGCATCAGTTTCCCAACCGGGGCCTACCACGCATCCGAGATCCAGTACCTGTTCGACACGCCCGGCTCGCCGGTGCCGGCGACGCTCAATGCCGAGCAGTCGGCCCTCGCGGACGCGATCGTCACCTACTGGACCGACTTCGCGAAGACTGGCGATCCGAACGCGGGCTCCGTGGCGGCGTGGCCGACCTACGACGCGGCCGCAGAGCAGTTCCAGTCGCTGGAGCTGCCGGCGCCCGTCACGAGGACCGGCTTCGCGCTCGACCACCGGTGCGCCGTGTGGGGCGGCTGACGCCTGAGGCGTTCCAATCCTGCTCGCGCTGCGGCCGGTTGCTGTTGGTGGATGAGGCCGAGGCGGTCACGACGCTCGATCCACCCTACCGCGGCCTTCACCGATGGTGCCGCTGACTACACTTGCGGTACCCGAGCTGTCCCTGTGACCGTCCGCGTGCCAAGCCCAAGCCCGAGGAGGACCGGGGTGACCGCGACGACCTCCGATCCCGCGTTCGTCCCGCGCGAGGGGCGGGTCTGATGCCGGAAGGCCGGGCTCTTCCCGGGGCCCGCTTGAAGGGGGCGCTGATCGATGTGCCCTCGGAGACGCTCCACCGTGAGGCGGTCGCGCGGCCGGGCGAGCAGCGCTTGGAGGTGCTGCACGGCCGGATCTGGGCGGACCTGCGGCTCGGCCGGCATGGCCCTACGTCTACGAGGACGAGAACGGCGAGATTCAGGTCGACGCGGGTGCGGCTGCCGGGGCGGTCAGAGTGCGCATGCTGGATTTGATCGCCAGCTTGGCCAACAGGGCTAGCGCGGCAGGGTCTTCCTCGCCCGGGCGCACCTCGATGGCACCGTCGTCGGCGCCGGCCCGCAGCCAGTCAGCGCCACGCGCAGTTCGAGCGAGCGTCAGTGTCCAGCCATCCTGGCCCAGCCCACCGGCGGACACGTCGGCCAGCGAGGCCGCGAAGTCCGGGCACAGCCGGCAGCCCTCGCGGGTAAACGCCCGCAGTTCCTTGAGCGGGATGTCCACCCGCTCACCGGTGCGGGACCACACCAGCAGCTTGCCCTTGATGTCGACCTTGGCGACGTCGGCCAGCGGCACCCCGTGCTCCTCGATGACCTGCCGCATGCCCGCGTACTGGAATGTCTTGGAGCACAGCAGCCCGATGGTCAGCTCGATACGCCGGGCGTACTTATTGACCCGCCGGGCCTGCAGCGTCCCGTTCATCGCAGCCTGGCAGCCGGTCCCAACCAGGGCGAGCCGCTTCAGCCCGCGCTGCTCCGCCTGCCGCATAGCCAAGGCGTTGGCCGAGTAGGTGTAGCGCGATCCGGCCGTCTCCAGGACCTCAGCGGGCGTGGTGGCCAGGTACGGCTCGGCGTCCCACAGGCGCACGCGTGACCGGCGCGAGGTGAGCGCGCCCTCGATCCGCCCGCTCTGCAGTCCCCAGATCAGCAGGGCGCTCACCAGCCCGCCGTCCTGCCCCGCGGCAAGCACCTCTGGGTGGGTGGCGCGGGCGAGGTAGATCCCTCGGGTAATTCCGAAGGTCTCACCCCGCCGACGCTCCCGGCCGTGCAGCGCCTTGTCGCCGTCCAGTTCCCAGGCGCCAAACCGCGGACAAGCGCGGGTGCAGATGTCGCAGCCCCGTGCGCCATGCGCACAGTCGTCCGCGAGGGTGGTCGGCTCGACGTTCACCGGGTGATAGCTGGCATGGTCGTACTCAAGCACGTCGCGCGGGCAGGCCATGACGCAGGCCGCGCAGCCGGTGCACAGGTTGCCCTGCACGACCTGCCGGTGCAGATCCTGCCAGGAGACCTTCTCGGTGCTGACCATCGCCGCCTCCGACAATCCCTCCGCCCGGGCACTGGGTCTGACCACAACCCCGTTGTGCGATCTCAGACTGAACCGTTATCCATTGGGCCAGGGCCTGGAGGGTGGCAAAAGGCCGAACGGCCCACGCAGTGGGGCCAATGGACCTTGGAAGGGCGATCAAGACGGCGAAGGACCGAGAGGGCGGCCGGGTACCGTAGGCGGCTGAGCGCCGTCTCCTCATACGCGTGGCCGCGCCGGTCGCGGCGACCATCAGCGGCAACACGGCCCTCGATGCCCGTGTTCCCGCTGCCCCCGGGCCTTGATCCCGGTGGCCGCGGCGGGTGAGCAGCTCGACCAGACCGTCGCGCAGCACGGCGGCGTCCTCCGCGATCACCGGCCAGGCCGCCGCCGCCCGCACCGCCGCCGCCGATGCGGGCGCCGCCAGTGCCGTCGTCGCCGACCCGCAGCCGCAGCAGCCCGCCCGGTCGCAGCACCACGTCCACCGTGGCGTGCCGTGCGCGGCTGTGCTTGGCGACGTTGGTTAGCAACTCGGCGGCGCAGAAGTAGGCGATGGTCTCAATCGACGGCGAGGGCCGCTCGGGCACGTCGACGCCAAGCGCGACCGGGACGGCGCTGCGCGCGGCCAGGCTGGTCAGGGCGGCGTCCAGGCCGCTGTCCAGGACCGGCGGGTGGATCCCGCGGGCCAGGTCACGCAGCTCGACCAAGGCCTGCTTGGCGCTGTGGTGTGCGGTGTCGACCAGGGAGCGGGTGCGCTCCAGGACGGCCTGCGCGTCGGCGGCGGCGGGGTCCGCGTCGAGCTCGTCCTTGGCCATGCCCAGCTTCATCGCAAGCGTCACCAGCCGCGCCTGCGCGCCGTCGTGCAGGTCGCGCTCGATCCGCCGCAGCGCCGCAGCCGTGTCGTCGACGGCGTGCGCCCTGCTCTCCTCCAGGTCGCGGACCCGCTGCGACAGCCTGGTCGGGCCGAGCAGCCCGCGGACAAGCAGCCGCTCCAGCGCCAGCACCGCGTGCACGACCCACGGGGCGGCCAGCAGCAGCACGACCCCGCCCGCGACAACCGCGAGTATGCGCGGCCAGGTGTCGAGGTAGGTGTCGGAGAACAGCTGCAGGCCCCGATGCGACACCCCGTGGCGGTCGCGCCGGCTGGGCAGCACCAGCAGCAAGACTGGGTAGCCGACAAAGAAAGCCCCATACAGCCAGAAGGCTGCCGCGACGACAAAGGTCACCAGCGCGACCGGGAACTTCACCAGCAGGTACAGCACCGCCCGCCAGCCAGCGGCGTCGCGGAGCCCCGACCAGACCCAGCCCAGGAACCCGGATCCGGGCTCGGGGCGCAGCGGCACCGGCATGGCGACCTCCATGCCCAGCAGCCGGCGGGCCAGGTCGCGGTGCAGCCCGCCGAGGCGGCGAGCCCCGCGCAGCGCCGCGGCGAGCAGCGGCAGCCCGACCAAGGTGGCCGCCAGCAGCGCGCCGGCGTACAGCGCCGCAGCCACGCAGACGAACCCGGCTGCGCCCAGCACGACGCCGACCAGCACATACAGGCCCTCCGCCCGGCTCCGACGGGCAAAAGGGGCGCGCAGCAGGCGGCCGGCGGTGCCGCCGCCCGATGGCAGGCCGCTCGCCACAGAGGTCACGTGCCTGGCAGGGCGCATCGGGTGTCGGATCCTCTCTCCCTCTTCGTCGCTCGCCGACAGGCGGCTTGCCGCCGTCGCCTCCCAAGCTTGCCCCAACCACGGCGGCGCGCCCACCAGGCCAGCCGCCCGCGTGCCTTCGGGTTATCCCGACCGACCGGCCCGACTGCAGCCCGGAGACGTCCCGGCTGGTGGGCGGCGCGGCACGCTCGGACCCTTGAGCGGCGGCCAGCCCGCCAGCAAGCACTCAGGGAAGGAAGGGAGGACCAAGCCATGCCCTCGTCCGGGATCCCTATCGTCGAGGCGCACGACCTGGGCAAGCTGACCAGGGACAGCCTGGAGTACGGACGGGGCGCGTCATGACCACTTGAGCGCGGCCGACAGAGCACCCGCCGCCCTGTGATGGCATGGGTGAGTCGGTGAGGTGACAGCTCCGCCGACTATCGTCTGTTGTCATACCACGTCGCATCGGCTGACCAAGCCACCGCCGGGCACGACTGCGATCTGCCAACTATGGCTGAGGGTCAGATCGGGAACCTGAACAGTCACTATCTCTCGAAATTCCAGGCACACCTCCCTTCGCATCGCAGCAGACCACCCGACGGTCATTTCGATGGCGCCTACGAGGCTGGGCTGGCCGTGGCGTGGTCCTGGCAGTACTCGATAAGCGGGGCCAAAACGTCCGCCAGGGTCGGGCTCCCGAGTTCGCGGAGCTCGTAGTGAGCTTGGCGGATCGGATGGCGGGTGTGGATGATGCGGCTCAGATCGATTGGGGTGCCGGCGACGACCACATCGCAGTCGGCCGCCTCGATGGTGGCCTGCAGCTCGGCGATCTGGCGCTGGCCGTAGCCCATGGCCGGCAGCACCAGCCCGGTGTCGGGGTACGCGGCGAAGGTGTCGGCGATCGAGCCGACCGCGCAGGATCGCGGGTCCACGAAGGTGGCCGCACCCGCCTGGCGAGCGGCGACCGTGCCGGCTCCGTACGCCATGTTGCCGTGGGTCAGGGTCGGACCGTCCTCGACCACCAGCACCCGTTTGCCAACCAGCGACGGGCCAGGCTGGAGACTGACCGGGGAGGCCGCCCGGATAATGGTCGCGGTCGGGTTGGCGGCAACGACATTGGCGGCCACGGTCTCCACCGCCCGCGGGTCGGCCGTGTCGATCTTGTTGATCACCACCACGTCCGCCATCCGTAGATTCGTCTCGCCCGGGTGGAAGCGCAGCTCGTCGCCGGGTCGCAGCGGGTCGGCCACGGTGATGTGGAGGTCGGGCGCGAAGAACGGGAAGTCGTTGTTGCCTCCATCCCAGACCACCACATCCGCCTCGGCTTGGGCGCGGTCCAGGATGGCGTGGTAGTCGACGCCGGCGTACATCACCATGCCCTGGCGGACCGGCTCCTCGTACTCCTCGCGCTCCTCGATGGTGGGATCGGCGGAGTCGATGTCGTCCAGCGTCGCGAACCGCTGTACGCGCATCCGCTCCAGGTCGCCGTAGGGCATCGGGTGGCGCACGAGCGCGACCTTGAGGCCCGCTCCCAGCAGCAGCCGCCCGACCCGACGACTAGTCTGGCTCTTGCCCGCTCCGGTGCGCACGGCGCAGACCGCCACCACCGGCTTGGTGCTTCGGAGCATGGTGGCCCGCGGTCCGGGCAGCCGGAAGTCCGCGCCGGTTGCCAGCACCAGCGAGGCCTTGTGCATGACCACCTCATGGGACAGGTCGGAGTACGCCAGCACGACCTCGTCGACATCGTGCTCGGCGACGATGGCGGGCAACTCCTCCTCGGCAATGATCGCGATGCCGTCCGGGTAGGAGGGTCCCGCCAGCGCCGGCGGGTAGACGCGGCCGGCGATGCCTGGGATCTGGGCCGCGGTGAAAGCCACGACCCTGGTTTGCGGGTCGTCGCGGAAGATGGCGTTGAAATCGTGGAAATCGCGCCCGCCGGCGCCCATGATCACCACGGTCCGCATGATCGCTCCTCTCGTCGGTGCCCGGGCGGGCCGGCGTCCGGCACGCCGGGTCCATGATCATCGCTTGGTGAGCTCCAGCTCGGCGGCGTCCACCGCCACCGGCAGCTCGGCGTGTCGACCGGTGCCTTGGCCGCCCTGCTCGCCCGCCAGCGCATCCACACGTGGACAGGGATGCCGGATCCACAGGTAGACAGGGATGCCGGCGAAGCGAACGAGGCCGGGAACAGCCGGTCGCGAGCGGCCGCCAACGGGATCTGGTCCGAACGCCAGGGCGGTCGCCATCCACAGGCCGAGCCCGCGGGGCCGCTGCAATGGACGCGCGGACATGGTAGGCGCTCCTTTGCGACGAATGATCCCCGACCAGCACCATCGTTGTCCAAGGGACCCAAGCAGAAAAGGGCCCAACGTCCCCCCATGGCCGGGCAGGGGCCTCGGCTGGGACGCAGCTGAGCAATCCGGGGATGATTCGGAGAAGCCTCAGCCAAGGCCACCAGGCCGATCAGCTCCTCCGCGTGGAAGTCGTCGGTGCGGGCGCTCCTACGCGCACAGATTGTCCTCGAGCACAGCGATGTCGTCCTCGGTCGCCCGCGCGGCGGCACGCCGCACGCACGTGCACTCGAGCGCCTCGCGTATGCACTGCGCATCCGCCCACCGCCGGCGACGAGATGTGCGTGACGAACGTACTCAGGTGCGGGACGATCTCAACCAGCTGCTCGTCGCAGGCGCACGAGCGTCTCGCGCAGCGCGGCGTAGGGCGGGCTCCGCGCCGAGGTGGTGAAGTGCTCGCGCGGCAAGGATCGGTCGAGCCGTCCGATCCTGAGGGGGCAGGGGGCGCGGCGTGCCGCGCCCCCTGCCCGTCCGCTACCAGCTCGTCGGCTTCGACGGCGTGTAGAGCCAGACCTGGAAGAAGTTGCCCAGATCCTGGCCCGAGACGCGTTCGCAGAGCGCGATGAACTGCGCCGTGGTGCCATTCCCTTGCCGATGCTCGGCTGTCCAGGTCTTCAGCACTCGGAAGAACGCATCGGTGCCGATCTTGTCGCGCAGCGCCTGCAGCGTCATCGCCCCGCGGCGGTAGACGGCGCGGGCGAACATCGTGTCGCGCTGCGGGTCGGCGATCACGACGCTCCAGAACGAGCTGCTCGCCGGGATGCTGTTGAACTCCGCCACGAACTGATCAGCGATCCCGACCGATCCGACGGGCGTATCGACCTCCGGTGGGGTGAGCTCGGGCAGGGAGACCTCGAAGGCGCTGGGCGTCAGCGACCGCTACGGCCCAGGCGGCCATGGGCGTGAGAAGGGATGTGGCGTACCGCCTGCCTGTCCCAACAATTGGCGTGAACCCGGCCGATGCATGTGCTACGAACTGGCGATGCGCTACGTGATCCGACCGGTTGCCTCGCTCCAGGAGCTGGCGCAGGTCTTCGACCTTGCCGGCGCGCAGCTCTTCCAGCGGCGAACACGCCACGACAGGCGCTTCGCCAGGGTTGGTCGCCGCTTCCCCGCCGACCGCTCGCTCATGCGGGTCGCCCAAGACCAAAGCGGCATCGTCGGTGGGGCGCTGGCGTTCCGGACCGGGCGCGGCTGCGCAGCAGCTCCCCTTCTCCTCGAGCCCTGGACCCGGCGGGCCGAGGGGTCGCGCCGCGACTTGGACGAGCTGCGGCGGTGGCGCGAGCGGCGGCTTGCCGCACGCGAGCCATGACCGTCCCGCCGCTGGTTGTGGCGACCGTCGTGGCTGATGGGGCGCGCTACCGGGTCTCCTGGTTCGACCCGCCCTTCCGCCCGCCGCTGGCCGAGACGACCCAAGCGCTGGGCATCTGCCTCACGCCCGAGTCCCAGATCGTCCTGGTCACCTGGAACGACGCCGACTGGACGCTTCCCGGCGGCACGATGGAGCCGGGCGAGACCCTGGAGCAGACCCTGGCCCGCGAGGTGTGGGAGGAGGCATGCGCCCGCGTCCGGGCCTGTGCCTACATCGGCTGCCAGCGTGTCGAGCACCTCGACGAGGACCGCCCTGCGTATTATCAGACCCGCTTCTGGGCCAGGGTCGAGCTGGAGCCGTTCACGCCCGTCTATGAGATGACCGCACGCAAGCTGGTCAGCCCGGGCGAGTTCCTCGACACGCTGTTCTGGGGCCGCGAGACCACCGCCATGCTGATCCTGGAACGCGGCCTGCGGATCCAAGCGGAACGCGCCGCCGATCCCGCCACGCCCCACCCATCTGGGCCGGCGTGAGTCTGGCTCATGGATGAGATCGCCATGGACGGCCGCGACCTGGAAGTCTCGAGCAATGGTGGCGATTGGAGCGTTGGGTGGTATCCACCGCCTGACCCACCACCGGGAACCCCGCATGGCGCGGCGGCGGTGTGCGTCAGCGACGACCGGGTCGTCCTGGTCAGCAGCGACGGCCAGCGGTGGGGGCTTCCGGGCGGCCGCCCCGAGCCGCAAGAGCGCTGGGTCGACGCGCTGCGGCGCGAGGTCGGTGAGGAAGCCTGCGCCGTGGTGCAACGCGCCAGGCTCCTGGGGTTCACCCGCGGCGTTTGCGTCAGCGGGCCGGAGGAGGGGTTGGTGCTGGTCCGCTCCATGTGGCGGGCGGAGGTCCGCCCTGGAGCGATGGGCGTCGCGCTTCGAGATCGCCCACCGCCGTCTGGTGTCGGCCGACGAGGCGCTGCTGCGGCAGACGTTCGGCGCCGAGCGGATCGACGGACCCCAGGCAAACTGACCAACCGCCTCGGTCGCCGGCGAAGCGCCCGCCGATGAGTTCTCAAGTCGGCACTGGTCTAACCGTGTAGCGTCACGTGATAGCGACAGCACGAAAGGACGACTCGCCATGCCTGACTCCGCTCCGACGGTTCACACATTGGACGTGCCTGGCGCACGGCTCTACTACCAGCGGCGGGGCTCCGGCCCGCTGCTGCTCATGATCGGCTCGCCGATGGACAGCACCGGCTTCACCCCATTCGCCAACGCGCTCGCCGACGACTACACCGTGGTGACCTACGACCCGCGCGGCATCGGCAACAGCACCCGCGAGGACACCACCGAAGACGTGACGCCCGAGCAGCAGGCCGAGGACGTCCACCGCCTGCTGTCCGCGCTCGGCGGCGAACCAGCCGACGTCTTCGGCAGCAGCGGCGGAGCCGTCGTCGGGCTCGCCCTGGTCACCGCCCACCCCGACCAGGTGCGGACGCTGGTCGCCCACGAACCTCCGGTAGTCGAGCTGCTGCCCGACAGCGCGCAGATGCGCACCCAGATCGAGGACATCTACGACACGTACCGTGCCGACGGGGCCGACAAGGCGATGCAGAAGTTCATGGCCCATGCCGGCCTGGGCGACGCGTTCGGCCAGGCCGCGGACGCACCGCGTTGGGAACCTTCCCCGGAGCAGATGGCCCGGATGCGCGCCACCACCGAGCAGTTCCTCGCGCACCTGCTCCGCCCGACCACGCGCTACCGACCCGACATCCAGACGCTGCGGGCAGCGCCGACGCGCATCGTGGTGGCCGGCGGGACCACCTCGAAAGGGCAGCTCGCCAACCGTACGGCTGTGGCCCTCGCCGACCAGCTCGGTACGACCCTGGTCGACTTCCCCGGTGACCACGGCGGATTCGTGGCCCTCCCGGAGCAGTGCGGCCGCGTCCTGGACCAAGTGCTCACCAATCGGCCTCGGGCTGGCATCCGACCACCAGCACGTCACCGCCGCCGGCCATGAGCTGGCCGGTGGGCCCCTGGAAGAGCATCCGGCCCTGGTCGATGACGACCAGCCAGTCGCACACCTGCTGGACCTCGCCGAGCTGGTGGGAGGAGACGAAGACCGTGCAGCCGTCTGCGTTCAGCGACCGCAGCAGGTCTCGCATCTCGTGGATCCCGGCCGGGTCAAGCCCGTTCGCCGGCTTGTCGAGGATGAGCAGGGACGGCTCGCCGAGTAGCGCGGCGGCGATCCCGAGCCGCTGCTTCATGCCCAGCGAGTAGGTCTTGTATCGGTCCGTGCCACGGCCGTCGAGCCCGACCCGCGTCAGCACAACCGGGATCCTGGCGGGGTCGATGCCGGCCGGGGTCGTTTGCACGGCGAGGTTGCGTTGCCGGCTCCGTTGGGGCCGACGAAACCTGCGATGACCCCGTGCGGGACCTCGATGTCGAGGCCGTCAACGGCAGTGCGGGCACCGTAGCGCTTGGTCAGCCCGTGGGTCTTGATCGCCGGCCCGTGCATCGCTCCCCCGAAAGGGGGCGATGCCGTCACGGCACCTTGTGGGCGCCCGGCCGACTCCTGGGCCTGGGCGACAGACGTGGTGACGGTCATTTTCGTTCTCCTCGTCGTAATGCGAAGGCTGTAGACAGGCACCCTTATCCCGGTCCTGCTCCGCCCTTCGGCATGCGGCTACTGCTGATTTCGACGTTAGGGCCCGGTCTGGATGGTCGCATCCCGCAAGTCGCCGGTCTGCGGACCAGCGCCGGTGCGATGCCAGGCCCGATGCGGCGGCGCTGGCGTCCTCCTCGACGTCTAGGGGCTCTGTTGCATCTGGTCGACGGGTGGCATGCTGACGCTGCCCCTCCGTCCAAGGGTCAGATCGCCATGGCCAGCTCGTCGAACGCGACGGCAACTCGCAGGCTTGCTGGCTCCTCGACTCGGTGCGGTGCCAGGCTGCCGGGGGCAGCTCGTCCGACACCGTCGGGTAGGCCGCCGCTCGGTCGGTGACGACCCCGGTCGGGATGCCCCGGTCGTGCCGATGGCTCGATCGAAGAAAGCGGTGGGCGGCTCTTGCGTCACGCCGCGCTGAGACGAACACGTCGATGACCTGGCCGAACTGGTCGACCGCGCGGCAAATGTAGCGCAACTGGCCGGCGACCTTGACGTCGGTCTCGTCGACCTGCCAGTGGTCCCGACGGCATGCCGGCAGGGCCGGGCGGCCTCGGCGAGCAGCGGCGTGAACCGTCGCACCCAGCGGTAGATGGTGACGTGGTCGACCTCGATGCCCCGTTCGGTGAGCAGCTCCTCGACGTCGCGATATGACAGTGCGAGGCGCAATACCAGCGCACCGCCAGAACGATCACGTCGGGCAGGAAGCACAAGCCGGCGAAGGCGGACCGTGCGATGGGAGCGGGTGGAATGGCGAGTGCGCGTCGGCGGCTACGACTCAGCCAAGGCGCGGCGGTGTGGCCTGCAGTTGGCGGACGAAGTGGAAGGCCGCGACATCCAGGCGTTCGCGGAAGTAGAACCGGTGCGCAGCAGCGCGATGCACAGCGGAATCAAGTGTCAGCGCAGCCGCCCCGAGCCTGGCCGCCTCGTCGGCCACAAAGGCCAGCAGCGTGCGGCCGATCCCCACAGATCTCGACTCCGGGTCCACCACAAGGTCGTCGACGTAGGCGCAGCGGCCGAACACGGTGGTCGTCATCATCCGCCATCCCGCAACCCCCGTGCAGCGGCCGCTCACCACCGCACCGTGGTAGCGCAGGCCCTCGCGTGCGCCCTCGACCAGCACGCGATCAAGTGACTCCTCCTCCAGGCCAGGCCGCAGCACACGCAGCGTGTCCAAGCCGCCCTGCTGCCACCACGACGATCCGGCCGGCAGTTCCACGATGGTGACCTCGACGCCCATTCCAGCCTCCTACAACGGAGCGCCGGGGCACCCAGGCGGACGATGCCACTCGGCCTGCAAACCGCTCCCCGGTGGTGATCCACCCACGCCAGTCGCGGCCCGAGGATGCTACAACGCCAGTGCCGCGGATCATGTCGGTGATCCCAGCAAGCGAGAACAACCGCTCGAAGGTCAGAAGCCATGCTCTTCAGTGGTCGTAGGCGATCAGGGAGCCCACGACACGGTTCCCGCGTTAAGCCAGCTCAGCCTGAAGGATCTCCCCCGCGGAGCGGCGGGCGCTGAAGCGGGCTGGGATGGCGGTGAGTGCCGTAATCACGAGCACGCTTCCCAGGACCACGGCGAGCAGCTGCCAGGTCGGCGGGATGGCGACAGGGTCGTCGTCGAGGGCCTCGGCCAGTGCGATTCCGCCTGGGAAGCCCAGGATGGCGCCGGCGAGCGCGGGGAGCGCCTGCGCCGCGGACAGTCCTGCGCTGAGCTGATCCGGGGTCGTGCCGAGCGCGCGGACCAGCGCCGAGGAGCGCCTGGCGTCGAGCGCGGCCGCCCAGGTGATGAAGATCGCGTTGACGGCCGCCTGGGCGACCAGCATGAGCGTGATCAGCAGCAGAATCTGGCCCACCACGCCGCGAGGATCGGAGCCCGGGGCTTTCTCCGTGTCGAAGTGAGCAGTGGCGGCCAGCGCGGCGATGATCCCGCTGACCGCGATCGCGATACTGGCCACGCCTAGCAGGGTGCGGCGCGGCCGCCGGGCGGCGATCCGCAACCCGAGCAGCAGCGGGACGGGCAGCCGCGCCGAAAGCGCGATCAGCCAAGCGGTACGCCGGGGTGGGCGGGCCGAGTCGGCCAGCGCGAGAACGGTGCTGGTGCGGGAGGCGCGGAGGGCAGGAACGAAGGTGGCAACGGCCGAGACCCCGAGCGCGACCGCGGTCACCAGCCCGACGGTGGACAGGGTGAACGGCACCGCGCCCGCGCTGCCGACCAGGCCGGCGCCGGGATCGGTGAGCAGTGGGGCCACCAGGCGTCCGAGCGCCAGCCCGGCCGCTGCCCCGAGGAGGGCGACGGCGACGTATTCCGCGAGGAGCACGGCTGCGATCAGGCTCGGTGTGCCGCCGACTGCTTTGAGCAGCCCGACGCGTCGGGTCTGGTCGGCCATCCGGCCTCCGACGAGCACGGCGATGCCGGCCAGCGCGAGCAGGCTGAGCAACGAGCTTCCGAACAACAGAGCGTCCTGCTTGTTCTCGAACACCTTGTCGTGCCCTTCGAGGACGTCCTGCCAGGTCTCCAGGCGCGGTGCGTCCTTGCTCTCCTCGGAGTGCGCGTTGACGAACGCCGGGGCTGTGCCCGGATCGGCCAGCTTCAGGTTCACGACGTAGGCGAGCGATTCCACCTGTGGGACAAGGCTGCGAACATCCGCCTCCGTAAGCCAGACGAGGCCGGCCGGGCCGACCCGGAATGCGCTCCAGGCCAAGCCGGCTTGCGACCTCACCGGGCCGCTGGGCGGAGGAAGATTGGCGGCGTTGCGCTCGGCGGCGTTGGCGGCGGCTCCGAACCAGCAGGGGGCGAAGCACGCCTTGGGGTAGGGCGGTGTCGTGGCGGTGACGGCAACTCCGGCAACGTGGAATGACCGGCGGTCCAGGGTGATCGAATCCCCGGCGCCGATGCCGAGCGCAGTGGCGAAGCTGGCCTCGACCACCGCGCCACCGTCGCGGACCCAGCTGCCCTCGGTCAGTCTGGGTTGGTCGACCGGGGCGGGTGCGGTGCCGTGCCCTTGTGCCCACGCCGTCGCGGTGACGCCGCTTGCCTCCACGACCGCCTGGGTGTACGGGTACGGACCGCTGTGACGGACGACGCCGGGAGCATCGGCCAGTGCCTTCAAGCTGGCGAGGTTGGTGGCTTGGCCGCCGACGGGGGACGGGGCGACGCTGGCGACCACGTCGGGCCCGAAGGTCGCCTGCCGGGTGCGCTGGTACGGCTTGTCGGTCACGCCGTGCAGGACCAGCCCCAGGGTGAGCGTGGCGGTGGCGGCCGTGATCGCGAGCGAGAGCAGCACGGCTTCGGCCGGGCGCCGGCGCAGGTCGCGCGCGGCGAGCCGACAGATGAGCAGAACGCGGCCCATCGGGTCAGCCCTCCAGTCCGGCGAGCTCGCCGAGCGGCCCGGTGGTGCCGTGGGTGAGCCTGGTCTCCTCGACGAAGGCGCCGTCGCGCATCGAGATCAGCCGGTCGGCGGTGGCCGCGATGCGGACGTCGTGGGTGACGATCAGCAGCGTCTGTCCGGCCGCGCGCAGACTGTCGAGCAGCCGGAGCACGCCGAGGGTGGCGGCGCTGTCGAGGTTGCCGGTCGGCTCGTCGGCGAGGACGACGAGCGGCTGGTTGCTGAGCGCGCGGGCGATCGCGACCCGCTGCCGTTCGCCGCCCGACAGCGCCGCGGGCAGATGCCCGGCGCGGTCGGTGAGCCCGACCTGTCCCAGCAGCTCCGCGGCGCGGCGGCGTGCCGTGCCGGGCGAGCGTCCGGCCAGCAGCGCGGGCAGCTCGACGTTCTCGGCGGCGGTGAGCTCGTCCATCAGGTGGAAGGCCTGGAAGACGAAGCCGATCGCGTGGCGGCGCAGCCGCGCCAGCGCCTTCTCGCTCAGCTGGTCGATGCGGCGCCCCGCCAGCCACACCTCCCCGGCCGAAGGGCGTTCCAGGCCGCCGAGCAGGTGCAGCAGGGTCGACTTGCCGCAGCCGCTTGGCCCCATCACGGCCAGCGTCTCGCCCGAGGCCACCTCCAGCGCGACCCCGTCGAGCGCGCGCACCAGGCCCGCTCCCTGGCCGTATTGCTTCTCCAACCCGCTTGTGCGCAAGACCGGCCCCACGCGCGAGGGCGACTGGTTGGCGTTCATGATCGTCCCTTCGTTGCGTTCCAGTAGCGCGCGCAGGCCTCGAGCCAGCGCAGGTCCGCCTGCAGCCGCAGCACCACGCCCTCGAGCAGAAGCCCCGCCAGCGAGCCGTTCGGCTCCGCCAACGCGGCCCGCTGCGCAGCGGCCAACCCAGCCAGCAGCGCGTGCCGCTGCGTGTCCACCAGCCGCACCGGGTCGGCCAGTCCTGCCGCCGCGGCGGCAACCAGCTTCAGGTGGAACTCCGCCGGCGCTGGCTTCGGCCAGCTCGTATCCGCCAGCCACTCCATGACCCGCTCGCGCCCCATCGTGGTCAGCTGGTAGACCTTGCGGTCGGGGCGATCGGTCTGGCCGACGCGCTCCGAGGTCACCAGGCCGGCCTTCTGGAGCCGATTCAGCGTCACGTACACCTGGCCTTGGTTCAGCGCCTCCGCCAGGGGGCCCAGCGCGAGCTGAAGCCGGGCGCGGAGCTGGTAGCCGTAAGACGGCTCTTTGGCCAGCAGCGCGAGCAAGACCTCCTGGACGACCCGCAGCTGGTAGCCCTGCGACGGCTCCATCGACACGCCAGTGGCTTCTGGCATCAGCATGCTCCCTAACAGTTAGCTACGTGAGGCTAACCGTTAGATATCGGACTGTCAAGCGGTGGTCCAGGGATCGACGCCGGCACGCTCGCCTCGTGGACCGGGAACGCCTTGCAGAAGACCTGCAGCTGCTCGTCACGGTCGCCGACCAGACTCGGCGTCGAGTAGGAACGGGACAGAAACCCGGTTCTGCCGTCACATCCGTTGACAGTCGGGGCCGCGGGCGGTCAGCCTGTACGACACGAACGCTGACTGACATGAAGCTCCGTGATCTCACGTATCGAGGCCCGCCGCCGCATCGTAAGGTCCGAGAGCATACGGGCCTGCCGTCGACGGAGCTTCGCCGAGAGCTGTCGGAGACCGCGAAGCCTGAGCCATGAACGCTCCCCGGATCGCGCTGCTGGCCACCGGAGGCACGATCTCCGCGGTTGGCGACGCGCGCCGTGACGATGGCGGCCAGGGGGCGGCTGCGCTCGTCAGTCAGCTGGGCGGCGAGGTTGAGCCGTATCCCGTCGACGTCGCCCGTGTGCCGAGCCGGGCGATGACGCCCGAGCTCATGCGACGGCTTGCCGTCATGGTGCGCCGTGCTGTCGCGGAGGGCTGCGTTGGCGCGGTCGTCACGCACGGTACCGACACGCTCGAGGAGACCGCGTACGCGCTCTCGCTGATGCTGCCGCGCGACGTGCCGGTCGCCCTCACCGGTGCGATGCGCCTGCCTGGCGCCGCCGGGTATNNCGGGTATGACGGTGAGGCCAACGTGCGGGCCGCCGTCGCCGTCGCGGCCGACCCGCGCTGCGCCGCGCTCGGCCCACTCGTCGTGCTCGGCGACGAGCTGCATCTGGCTCGCTGGGTCGCCAAGGTCCACACGACCAGTCCCGCCGCGTTTGCCTCGCCCGACCTTGGACCTGTGGGCAGCGTCGTCGAGGGCCGCGTGCAGCTGACCGTCGAGCAGGCACCGACTGATCTGCTCGGGATACCCGAGACCCTCGACACCCACGTCGTCGAGCTGGTGTGGGTCGCGGCGGGCGCCGACGGTCGCCTGCTCGACGCCGCCGCGACCCACGCCGATGGCATCGTCGTCGCCGGCACCGGTGGCGGGCATGTCCCGCCGCCGGTCGCGACGGCGATCGGGCGTGCCATCGACGCGGGCGTGCCGGTGGTGCTCGCCAGCCGTTGCGGGGCGGGGCCGCTGCTGGGCGACACCTACGCCGGCGAGGGCAGCGAGCGCCACCTCCGATCCCTCGGCGTGGTTCCCGCCGGATGCCTGGCCCCGCTGAAGGCGCGGCTGCGTCTCCAGGTCGCGCTCGCGCTCCAACGCCCGCTGCGGGAGGTGTTCGGTCAGTCGTAGTAGCCGTCGATCGGCACGGCTGCCTCTTCGAGCAGGGCAGGTCCCTGGTAGGGGACCTCGGTCGCATCGGGCGCCACGGCGCTGGGCGGCTTGAGGTCCTGCAGCTGCCGAGCCGAGAGGGCAAACACGACCCGGCCGAGGCCGGAGCGAGCGATCGCGCCCGAGCACATCCTGCAGGGCTCGCAGCTGGTGTACAGCGTGGTGCCGGCGGCGACGCCGGGCGCAAGCTCGCGCGCCGTCCAGCGCGCGAGCTTCAGCTCGGGATGGCCGGTGATGTCGCGCTCGGTGACGACCGTGTTGCGGGCTTCCGCGAGCACCTCCCCCTGCGGGCCGACAAGCAGCGACCCGTACGGCATGTCGCCGGCCGCTCGCGCGGCGACGGCAAGCTCGATCGCCCTGCGCAGATGCCGTTCGTCGCTGTGATCCATCGTCCCTCCTCAGCAGTGCAGCGTGCCTTCGGCGACCACCACGCCCGCTCCGGCGATGGTCACGCGCTCGCCGTGGACGCGGATCTCGATGCGGCTTGGGCGGCCCATCGCATGGCCCTGCTCGATCAGGACCGTCGACCCGTCGCTCACGACGCCGTGAGCGACGAGGTGGGTGGCGAGTGGGCCGGCCGCGGTGCCGGTCGCCGGGTCCTCCCAGATGCCCACGGTCGGGTTGAAGAAGCGGGCGTAGGCGGTGGAGTCACGGTCGATGGCGTCGAGGCTGTACAGGTAGCAACCCTCGCCGCCGACCGCGCGCAATGCGGCCGCCAGGCGAGCAGCGTCCGGGTCGGCCCGATCCACGGCGGCGCGACTGCGCGCCTGCACCAGCAGGTGCGCCGCTCCGGTCGACACCACCTGCGCCGGCAGATCCTCGACGAGGTCGCCGCCGCTGACCCTCAGCGCCGCGGCCAGCTCGGCCAGGTCACCTAGCCGGTTGCCCTGTTTGGGCGGTTCCTGCTGCATTTCGATCGCGCGCGGGCGCCCGCCCTCGCCGACCACCTGAACCGGCAGCACGCGTCCCCCGATCTCCTGGGCCAGGCGCGCGCCGCCGTCATCGAGCTGCAGGCGCCCCGCGGCAGCCAACCACCACCAGGCGCCCAGCGCGTTGTGCCCCGCACCTCCTACCTCGACGCCGGCCGGGGTGAACGAGCGCAGCCGCCACGTGGCCCTCTGGACGGTGGGCGCCAGCACGAAGGTGGTCTCGGACTGGTTGAACTCCCTGGCGATGGCGCGCATGAGCTGTTCGTCGACGTCATCGGCCTCGGCGACGACGGCCAGCGGGTTGCCGGTCAGCGGTCGCTTGGCGAACACGTCGACGAGATAGAACGGCAAGCTTGTGGTCACTGGTCGTTCTCCGGGTTCAGGCTCCGCGCAGGCGCGAGGCGATGTCATCGAAGGAGCGGTTCTGGATGCCGGTGTCGATGCGCACGTCCACCAGCAAGGGCCCGTCGGCTTCCGCCAGCGTGGCTGGCAGCGCAGCGAGCGCCTCGCGCGTGTCGACGGGGGCGCCGGCGATGCCAAAGGCCGCAGCCAGCGCGGACAGCTCGGGAGTGGCGAAGACGGCCGCGCGCGTGTCGAACCCCTTGGCCGCCAGGGCGTGGCGCTCCTGACCGTAGCTCCGGTCGTTCATGACCAAGACGGTCACCGGCAGCCGATAGCGGGCGAGCGTATCGAGCTCGGCGACGCTCATCAACAAACAGCCATCACCGAGGATCGCCGTGACACGCTCCCCGGGACGCGCCACCGCCGCGCCGAGCGCGATGCCGAGACCCTGCCCGATCGCGCCGAACTGATGCGTGAAGGTGTAGTCACGCGCGTGACTGCTGCGCAGCCCCTGCTGCGCGAACCCGCTGAAGTGGCCGGCGTCGACGACCAGCAGCCGCCGAGCGGGCAGGGCTGCATCGAGCACGGCGATGACCTCGCGCGGCGGCAATCCGTCCCCGGCCGGGGAGCCGGTGTCGTCGCCGCCCGGTCGTGGCCCCGGCTCCCACGCCCGCCGCCGGTCCAAGGGCCCGTCGAGCCGATCGAGGAGCGCGCGCATCGTCAGCCCGGCGTCGCCGACGAGCGCCACGGCGGCCGGCACGTGGCGGCCGATCGCTGCGGGATCGACGTCGACGTGCAACAGGACCGCATCCGGCGCGAGGCCGCCGTCGGTGGTCCAAGGGTTGAGGCTTGCTCCGACGGCCAGGACGCAATCTGCGTCGCGCAGCACGGCCGAGCCCTTCCCCGCGCCCAGCAGGCCGGCGGCGCCGACCGCCGACGGCGCGTCGGCGAGTAGGCCGTGCGCCATCAGCGTGGTCGCGACCGGCGCGCCCAGCCGCCGTACCAACCGCGCGAGCGGCGCCTCGGCGTCGTCGCTGAGCACCACGCCGACGCCGGCGAGAATGGCCGGGCGCTGCGCAAGGCGCAGCGCCTCGACGGCGGCGTCGATCGCGGCCGGCTCAGGTGTTGCCGGCAACCGCCCGAGCGAGGCCGGCGTGTACGCTGCCGCAGCCTCGGGCAGCGGCGCACGCAGCACGTCCACGGGAGCGTTGAGCACCACCGGGCCGCGCTCCTGGCGCGCATGGCGGAAGGCCTCGGCCACGTCGGCACCCAGCGTCGCCGGCGCGCGCAGGCGCTGCACTCGTGCCCCGCTGGCACGACCGAAGGCCACCTGGTCGAACGCCTGGGGGTGGTGGACGTCGGCGGCCGCCGTGTCGGCGGCGACGAGCACCAGCGGCGATCGGGCAGCGGCCGCGGTCAGCAGCGACGTGGCCGTGTTGCTCAGCCCGGGACCGTGCGTCACGGTGGCGACGCCGACGCGGCCGGTGAAGCGCGCGTAGCCATCGGCCATCGCGACGGCGCCCTGTTCGTGGCGAGCGTGGATCAGCGGCAGCTCGACGCGTTCCGCGAGGTCGGCCAGCAGCTCGAGGTTGCCGTCGCCCATCAGCGAGAACATGTGGGTGATGCCCTCGGTGCGCAGCGCGTCCCCGAGGCCCTGATATACCCAAGTCATGTAGCCGACCGTATACAGCATTCCATAAGGATGTCAAGGCAATCCTTGCCACATGGCTGCGTTTCTGTGTACGCTTGGATTCATGCGGAGATCCATTCCTGGCGAGGCGGCGATCAGGCTGCCGGGCGCGCGCCCGATGGCCGATGAGCTCTACGACCACCTGCGTGAGGCGATCGTCCGCGGGGAGCTCGCACCCAACGAGCGCGTGATCGAGGAGGCCGTCGCCGCTCGCGCCAGGGTCAGCCGCACTCCGGTCCGCGAGGCGCTGCACCGCCTCGAGGTCGACGGCCTCGTCCGGACGTCCCCGCGCGGGACCACGGTGGTGGAGTTCAGCGCCGAGGAGCTCGCTGAGACCTGCGCGGTCCGCGACCACCTCGAGGGCCTGGCCGCCCGCCTGGCCGCTGCTCAGCGCACCGACCTCGACCTCGTGATGCTCGACGAGCTCACCGCGGAATACGAGGCCGCGATCGCCGACGTCGGGCGCATCATCGACCTCAACCACGAGTTCCACGACATCGTCTGGGAGGCCGCGCGCAACCGCTTCCTCACCCGCCAGCTCAGCCTCGTCCGCGCGCTTATCGAGCGCCGGGATGCGACGACGCTGAGCACCGAGGACCGGCAGCGCGAAGCGCTGGTCGAGCATCGCGCGATCGTCGCGGCGCTGCGCGCCTGCGATGCCGACGCCGCTGAGGCCGCCGCCCTGGAGCACTTCCACCGCGCGTCGGCGCGCCGCGTGCTGGCCAAGCGCGCCTCCCAGCGCAGGCGAACCGCGAGATGAGCGCCGCGGATGTCATCGTCGTCGGCAGCGGCAATGCGGGGCTGTGCGCCGCGCTGGCGGCCCGTCAGGCGGGCGCGCGCGTGCTGCTGCTGGAGCGCGGCCCGGTCGACTGGCTGGGCGGCAACAGCTACTTCACCGCGGGCGCGATCCGTACGCCGCACGGCGGGCTCAGGGAGCTCGTCACGCTGCTCGATGACCCGGCCGATCCGCTCCTGGCATCGACCGACCTGGACCCGTACGGCGAGGCCGACTTCCTCGCGGACATGCGCCGGACGACGCTCGGACGCTGCGATCCGGAGCTGACGCGGACGCTGATCGCGGACATCGGCCCGACGCTGCGCTGGATGTGCGAGGCGGGCGTGCGCTTCCGGCTCATGCACGAGCGCCAGGCCTACGAGGTGAACGGCCGCTGGCGCTTCTGGGGCGGCCTGGCGCTCGGGACGGTCGACGGAGGCAAGGGCCTCGTGACGCAGCTCCACGCGGCGGCGCGCGATGCGGGAGTCGCCGTGCGCTTCGACAGCACCGTCGATCGCCTGCTGCTCGATGACGACGGCCAAGTATGCGGCGTCGCGTGCGGTGACCGCCTGCACCAGGCCAGGGCGGTCGTGCTGGCCTCGGGTGGCTTCGAGGCGGATCCCCTGCTACGCGCCCGGTTCCTGGGCCCGAACTGGGACCTCGCCAAGGTCCGCGGCACGCCCCACAACACCGGTGCGGCGCTGCAGGCCGCGCTGGCGATCAACGCCCAGCCAGCCGGGCACTGGAGTGGCTGTCACGCGGTCGCCTGGGACGCCCATGCGCCCGCGCACGGCGACCGCGACCTCACGAACCGCTACACGAAGCAGTCGTATCCCATGGGGATCGTCGTCAACGTCGACGGTCAGCGTTTCCTCGACGAGGGCGCCGATATGCGCAACTACACCTACGCCAGGTACGGCGCCGAGATCCTCCGCCAGCCGGGAGCGCTCGCCTTCCAGCTGTTCGACGCGAAGACCGCGCCGCTGCTGGGCGAGCTCGAGTACGAGGCGCCCGGCGTGTCCCGCTACCAAGGCGCGACGATCGAGGAGCTGGCGGTCGCGGCAGGCTTGCCGCCGGAGCGGCTGCGCGAGACGGTCGACACGTTCAACGCGAGCGTCGGCGAAGGACACTTCGACCCGACCATCAAGGACGGCATGGCGACGCGCGGCGTCACCCCGCCGAAGTCCAACTGGGCCCAGCGCCTGGACGAGCCGCCCTACCTCGCGTTCGCGGTGACCTGCGGCATCACGTTCACCTTCGGCGGCCTCCGCATCGACGCGGACGGCCGCGTCTTGGCCGCCGGCGGCGCACCGATCCCGGGACTGTACGCCGCCGGCGAGACCGTCGGCGGCCTCTTCTACTACAACTACCCGGGCGGCACGGGCCTGGCCGCCGGAGCGGTCTTCGGCCGGCGCGCGGGCCGACATGCGGCTGCGCAGCGGAGCGTCGGGGCGGTCACCCGGTGAGGTTGCTGATCGCGGCCGGCACCGTCGTCACGTCGGCGGGCACCCAGCGCGCCGACGTGCTGTGCGAGGACGGCCGGATCGCGGGGCTGCTGGATCCCGGGGCGGGAGCGCAGGCCGACGAGCGACTCGACGCGAGCGGCCTGCTGGTGTTCCCCGGATTCATCGACCCGCACGTGCACGCACGCGATCCCGGCCTGACCGAGAAGGAGGACTTCGCGCATGCCACGCGCTCGGCGCTCGCGGGCGGGCTGACCACGATCCTCGACATGCCCAACGCCGTTCCGCCGCTGGCCGACGCAGCGATCTTCGAGCAGCGCGCCCGCGACCACGCCGCGGTCGCCGAGATCGACTTCGGCCTGTGGGCGCAGACGCTGGGCGCCGAGAACCTCGACCAGCTGACCCGCCTGTCGGCCGCCGGCGCGGTGGCGTTCAAGCTCTTCTGGGGCTACGGGCTCGACCGCCGCACCAAGCGCCTGGTCTACACATTCACGGACGCCTCACCCGACGATGTGCTGCCGCCGACGCCGCTGGGCGAGATCCACGCGGTGATGCGAGAGCTGGCCGCCGCGGGCGCGCTCCTGGCCGCCCACTGCGAGGACCGAGAGCTCGTGGCCGCGGCCCAGCGCGCGCTGGGGCGGCCGATCGACACCTATGCCGACCTGCTGGCGGCGCGTCCAGTGCTGGCCGAGACCATGGCAGTCGGACTCGGTGCGCAACTCGCGGCCGACACCGGGTGCCGCTTCCACGTCGTCCACGTCTCCGCGGCGCAGACGGTCGCGCTGTTGCGGGAGGCGCAGGCGCGCGGCGTGCCGATCAGCGGCGAGACCTGCCCGCAGTACCTCCTGCTGACCGACGCCGATCACGAGCGGCTTGGGCCGAGGATGAAGGTGTACCCGCCGATCCGGACCGCCGCCGACCAGGCCGCGCTGTGGGCCGGCCTGGTCGACGGGACACTTGTCTCGGTGGGCTCCGACCACGCACCCCACACCGCCGAGGAGCAGGAGCGTCCGCTGGCGACGCGCCCGGCCGGGATCCTCGGCGTCGAAGCGATCGTGCCGCTGATGCTGGACGCGATGCACCGCGGCCGCCTGGCGCCCGAGCGCGTCGCGGCGGTGCTCGCCGAGGACACCGCGCGGCTGTACGGCATCGATCACAGCAAGGGCCTGATCCGCATCGGCAACGACGCCGACTTCACGCTGGTCGATCCGGCGCGACCGTTCACGATCGACACCGCGGCCTGGCACAGCCTCAACCCGTCGAGCGTCTGGCACGGCCGGCGAGGCCACGGTGTGGCCGTCGCGTCGGTGCTTCGAGGCGCACTCGCGATGCGCGACGGCGAGCCGGTGGGACCGCCGCGCGGAGCCCTCGTGCGGTGGGGGATCACGAGTGAGTAGGCACCGACCCGGCGTGGGATCGCCTCCGGTTCCTTGGCCGCGCGCAGCTCGGCTACCAGCCGGAGCCGGACCGCTGGCGGTACACAAACAGCTTGGCGCGCTTGATCCGCTTGATCACTTCTCGTTCCAGCCGCGAGCACTCTACCGGCGGCTGCCACACCCCTGGACGCACCACCCACCACCGACCACACCGGGCAGGACGCCCACCGTCCCGCTGCAAGCCGGAACCTACCCAATCCGGATCCCTAGCCCCCGTGGAGCGCCTTGTGGACCGTCTCGGCGAATGGCCCGGGATGCGTCGCAAAGCCCTGATGATCCCCAGGGAAGCCCATCGGCTTGGTACCAAGGCGCTCGGCCAGCGCCAGTGCCGCCAGGTGGGGCATCTGCCCCTGGGACGCCTCCCCGATTCCCACGACGATGCGGGATGCCACCCTCCGCAACGCGGCAACGTCGGGGACGTGGTGGATGGTCGTCGGCAGCAGGTGAGCGAGGAAGAACTCCGAGTTGGCCTGCATCCGGGCCATACCGTCCAGCATCTCCGGCGTCATCTGCGACATGTCCGGCATCTGCGGAGCCTGCTCCTGGCTAGGCGGGCCTGCGTCGTCCTCGGCTGGCTTGGGGCCGCCGGTGCGCACCGCGGTCGTGATGAACTGCTGCATCCCGGGCCCCACCCCGTCGCGGCGCCAGGTGTCGTCCACGTCCTGGAACGCGGCCCGCCACCCGGCGCTGTCGGGCAGCAGGTTCATGGCCGGCGGCTCGTGGGCGACCAGCGTGTCCACATGCTCGGGATGGCGGGCGACCAGGTCGAGCCCGGTCAGCGCCCCGCCACTGCATCCCAATACGTACGCCGGTCCGGTGCCAAGGGCCGCCAGCAGCTGGTCGGCGTCGGCGCCCTGGACCTCCATCGGCAGGCCGTCCGGGAGGTCGTCGGGTGGCCCGTCCAGGGGGCTGCGAGAGGTGCCGCGCCAGTCATAGGTCACCACCGTGTAGCGGTCGGCGAGCTGGTCGGCCAGCGCGGCGAAGCCACCGGCGTCGGCGGGTGCGCCGGGGACAATCAGCAGCAGCGGGCCGGACCCTGTGACCTCGTAGTACAGGGTCGCGCCCGGCACCTTCATGGTGGCGGTCCTCGTCGGGCTCATCGCCTTGCCTCCGTGATTTGCTGGGTTGTGGGCGTCAGGCTGGCTGGTAGGTGAGGATCACCAGGCCGCTGCTGGTCGTCGTGCTGTCCACCAGCCGTAGATCGACGGGGTTCCCGTCGCGGTCGTCGAACAGCCGCTTGCCGCTGCCAAGCACGACCGGGTGCAGCCACAGCTGGTACTCGTCGACCAGGTCGTGGGCTAGCAGCGTCTGCACGAGCTTGGAGCTGCCGATGACCAGAACCGGGTCGCCAGGCTCCTGCTTCAGCTTGGCGACCTCCCCGGCGACATCACCGGTGAGCACCGTCGTCCCCGGCCAGGCAGCCTCACGCAACGTGGTCGAGACCACGTACTTGGGCCGGCTGTTGAGCGCGCGGGCGATCTGGTCTGTCTCGTCGGTTACCGTCGGCCAGACAGCGGCGAAGATCTCATAGGTGCGTCGCCCCAGCAGGAACGCGCCGGCCGTGGGGAACAGCTGGCTGTTGCGGCGCCGATGGTCGGCCATGAACCCACCCGTCCAGCCGCCGTGCGCAAACCCGCCCTGGGGATCCTCGCCGGCATGCCCGGGGGCCTGGATTACCCCATCCAACGACACGTACTCCACCACGATCAGTGCCCTCACGATGGACCTCCTGTGCAGGGGCGATCTCGGCGAGGTTGCAGCTAGAGCGGCTGATGGCAGGACGCTACGGGGCGGCCGGGGGGATGGAATCTGTCACGCATAGGTAGCGTCGGCCGCGGCGCCGTAGCGTGGCCACCGCGCCGTCAGGGCGCCAGAAGAGAAGGACTCCGGGCACCAGCCCGAATCCTCCACCACGAACATGCCCCAGCCCCAGATGGGTTCGACGAGCTGATTCCCAAGACGCTTGCCACCGCCACGGCGGACCGGCTGCTGCACAACGCCCGCCTATGCTCGCGTGAATGGTGATGTCCATGGCGGTCAGGCTAGGCGTGGCTCGGGGGCCGGCGCTTCTCGATTCCTGATCGGTCTGGTCACCTGTTTCGCCACGCACGACGGCATCCCCGCCGTCGCGCGCGCCGCCTGGCGCCGATAGACGCTGGGCGGCACGCCGACCAGCTCGGTGAAGCGACTGCTGAAGGTGCCCAGCGACGAGCAGCCGACCGCGAAACAGACCTCGGTGACGCTCAGGTCGCCACGACGCAGCAGCGCCATCGCGCGCTCGATGCGCCGCGTCATCAGGTAGCCGTACGGCGACTCGCCGTAGGCGAGCCGGAACTGGCGGCTGAGGTGCCCGGCCGACATGTGCGCGCCGCGGGCGAGCGCCTCGACGTCCAGCGGCTGCGCGTACTCCCGGTCGATCCGGT